>Ga0193717_1000057_pt1 | contig 119330 bp, 108 predicted proteins | sample U2c2metaG_FD_145900 | JGI IMG/M metagenome (GOLD analysis project Ga0193717, IMG submission 145900) | Soil microbial communities from a riparian zone of the East river system, Colorado, United States - U2c2 | ecosystem: Environmental > Terrestrial > Soil > Riparian zone | place: USA: East... | reverse complement strand
CGGGCCGTCACCATCGATGAAGCTGGGGCTGGCCGCCGCCGCAGCCGCGGTGTTCAGGACCGCCGTCAACGCGTCCGCCTGGCGCTTGTCGCGCGACCGCGGGTCCAGCTCGCCATCGACGGTCTTGTGGGGTTTCGCGCCGGCGTGGATCAGGGAGCGGAGCAGTTCGGCGTTCTCGTTGGCGAGGTAGCCGGTGAACTTGACGCCGTGGTCGGCGTCCCGGAGCGAGAGCGCTTCGCGGGCGTAGGCCTTGTCTTCGGCGGGTTCGGGGCCGTCGGTGTCGAGCAGGTCACAGGCGTACTTGGCGGCCTTCCGCAGCTCGACCGGGTTCAGGTGCGCCGCCAGCTTCACCAGCTCCTGTTCGGCGACCTCGATGTCCTCGACCGGGACCGTGTCCGGCAGCTTCTCCAACGCGGACACGATCACCTGCGCCTGCGCCGGACGAATCACCACCCGCCCCCGCACCCCAGCATCCGAGACGGCACCGCCCGCATCGATGTCCGGGTCGACGGCACCGTCCGCATCCGCGTCAGCGTCCGGGTCCGGGTCCGCGGCACCGTCCGCCTCGGCGTCCGGGGCGGCGGCGAGATCACTTTCGAGGTCGGCGTCGAGGTCGGCGTCGCTGGCGACGTGATCGTCGAGGTCGCTGCCGAGGTCTGCTGCTGGGTCGGGCAGGGCCGCGGACACGGCGGGGTATTTGGGGAGGGCTTTGGCGAGGGTGAGATCGCGGCGGACGTCGCGGGGGTGGCGGTTGTGGCGCAGCGACAACAGTTCGACGGTGTCGTGGGCTCCTAGGTCGGCGGCGTCGCCGGAGTCGTCGACGCTGGCCATGTAGTGGAGCCGGACGGTCTTCAGGCGGGCGAGCTCGGTCTCGACCGCATCGAGGACCTGCAGCCGTTCGCTGCTGGTCTTCGACCATGCCGGTCGCGCGCCCAAGATCTCCATACCCAAGACTCTAGACATCGCCTCCGACAGTTTCTGTGTCGGAATGCCCTTATCTGTAAGGGATTCCGAAGATTGTCAGAATCTTGTGGGTGGTATCGAATCACGCCAAGTTGTCCACAGGCCCCTAAGAAATGTGGAAGAGCAGCCTGCGGTGGAACAGATGCGTGGGCGGATCCGGGCTAAGGCGCTATCTGCTCGTGGGAAGGGAGTTTGCGGAGTGAGCGGAGCGGCGACAGGGCGGCGTACAGGCAGCCCGCCAGCATGCCGGCGCTGCTGAGTATCAGGGTTGGGCGTAAGCCGAGGGGACCCGCGATGAGGCCGCCCGATACAGCGCCGATGGTCTGGCCGCCGATGACGAGCGTGCGCCAGGCGGCGGTTGCTTGGCCGAGTAGTTCCGCGGGGACCAGGGATTGCCGGAGGGTGCGTTGCGGTACGCCGTACAAGGGCATCCCCAGGCCGGCCATCGCCTGCGCGATGAAGATGAAAGGCGCAAGGCCGATCGTCAGGGTGACGCCGGAGAGGGCGACCAGGAGTTGGCCGACGGTGTACGTGCGCCCGATTCCGAAGTACCGGGTGAGTGGTGTTGCCAAGAGAGTGCCGCCGACGGACGCCGCGCCGACGACCGTCACGGCCACACCGACGAGCGCCGGCGACCAGTGGAGCTCCCGCACCAGGTAGAGAACGACGAGTGGCGCCTGCATAGCGCCGGCAACCGCGGCGATGGTTGCCGAGAGCACCAATGGAGCCAGTAGCCGGTGCCCGAACAGAACCCGCAGACCTGTGAACACATGCGTCTTGGCGCGCGGAGGCCCTGCCACCTTGGGCGGCGCTTTGATCAGGTACGACGCGACGCCTGACACGACGAACGACAACGCGTCGAAGGCGATCGCGAAGGGCGCGCTGACCAACTGCACCAGGAACCCGGCGACAGCGGGCCCGGTGGTCGAGGCGACGGTCTGGTTGAGCATGGACGCGCTGTTCGCTTGCATCAGTTCGTCGCGGGGGACCAGGGCCGGGATGAACGTCAGTGATGCTGTGTCCGACAGCAGCGTCAGTACTCCGGCCAGCACCGCTACCACGTAGAGGTGCTCTATCCGGAGCGATCCGAGAGCCCACACCAGGGGAATCGCGCCAAGCACAACCGCCCGTCCGGCGTCAGCGATCACCAGGAGGGGCCGCAGCGGCACTCTGTCCACCAGCAGTCCAGCGGACAGCCCGAACAGCAGGTGCGGGAGGACCGTCAACGCGGAGAGCAGTCCCATCTCCAGCGGAGAGGCGTTCAGCGTCACTACCGCTACTAGCGGCAGGGCAACACTGGTGATCGCACTGCCAGACGCGGACACCGCCTGCCCGATCCACAGCTTCCGGAACTCACCTCTGACAACCCACGGCATGCCGAGCAACCTGTCACCTGCACGCCAGGACGGCCACACCAGTTCACTCTGAGCGAAGCCAGTACGCCGAGAGCGGAGAGTCTGTCGGCAGCTGGTGCACGTCGTCCTGTCGGCGGTGGGTGGAAAGATGTCGCGCCATGGACGACTCCGCGCGGGTGCAACGCGAGACTGATCTCGTCAGCTACTACAACAACGAGGTGCGCGACCGCGCAGTACGGGATCTTCCGGCTTCACGAGTCGAACGGCGGACGGCGTACCTCGCGCAACTCGCCAACGAAGACCTGCATTCGGTCCTCGAGATCGGCTCGGGCCCTGGTCGGGACGGCGAAGCGTTCGCTGCGGCCGGTCTGGCCTACACCGGTGTCGACCTCGCACCGGAGAGCGTCGATGCTTGCCACGCGCTTGGCCTCGACGCGCAGGTCGCCTCCGTCCTGGATCTGCCCTTCGACGATGCCAGCTTCCAGGCGGGCTGGACGATGAGCACCTTGCTGCACGTGGCTGACGAGGACCTGGACTCTGCGCTGGCAGAGATAGTGCGAGTACTCCGCCCTGCCGCGCCGCTCGCGGTCGGGTTGTGGGGTGATCAGGTCGGTGCGGAGAGTCTGTGGCGTGACGGCACCGATTTCGGGCCGCCGCGTTTCTTCAGCATCCGCACCGACGCCATGGTGCGCGATGCTCTTCAGCGGCATGGAACGGTCGAGCACTGGCTGACCTGGCAGGGGACCGGGCCGATGCACTATCAGTGGGCGGTTCTCCGGACGCCGGCCTAACCGCCTCTCTCCTCGCCGGAGTGTGCGGCCTCCGGTCAGGGGTTGCGGCCGGCGAGGACGCAGAACTCGTTGCCTTCTGGGTCGGCGAGGGTGACCCAGCTCTCCTCGCCGGTTTGGCCGACGTCGGCGTGCCGAGCGCCTAGGTCGAGCAGGCGGCGGACCTCTTCGTCTTGCTCCCTGTCGGTTGCGTTGAGGTCGAGGTGGAGCCTGTTCTTGATGGTCTTGCCCTCTGGCACGCGTGCGAAAGTCAGCGTCGGTGGCACCGGGCCAAGGCGGTTCTTGCCTTCGGGCACGAGAGGGGAGCCAATGGTGACAATTCCGTCCTCTTCCTCCAGTACCTCGTAGTCAAGGACCGAGCACCAGAACCGGGCGAGACCACTGGGATCGGCACAGTCGATCGCAAGCTCGGTGAACTTACTGGTCATCTCAGGATCTCCCGGTCAAGTAGCGCGTCCGCCAAGGCCACACGCTAACCGGATTATGCCGTCGCGGGGGTTGACTCCGTAGTTGGGTCCGGGGTTGAGGATGGGGGTATGCGAACGAGTGAGTTGGCCGGCCGGGTCGGCGTGAACGCGGAGACGCTGCGGTACTACGAACGCAGGGGGTTGCTCACCGAACCACCTCGAACACCAGGTGGCTACCGCGATTATCCCGTCGCGGCGGTGGAGTTGCTGCGGTTCATCAAGCGGGCCCAGGAACTCGGGTTCACGCTGGATGAGGTCGAGGAACTCCTCCACCTGGACAGCGGCGGACCGGACAGTTGCGACGCGGCCCGGGTACTGGCCGAGCATCGCAAGGCCGATCTCCAGAGGCGGATCCGCGACCTCCAACGCATGCACGACTCTCTCGCCGAGCTCGTCGCGACCTGCGACCTGCCTCGCGGCGACCGCTGCTGTGAACTGCTGAAAGCGCTCGACTTCCCTCTGGACACGAGCGCGCCCAGTCCGATTGACGACCCTGCGATGGGAAAGCGATGAAGCTCGAGGTCCTGCACGTTCCGGACTGCCCCAACTTGGCGCCTCTGCTGCAGCGACTCGCCGAGGTCACCGACCAGGCCGTGATCACCCGGGTGATCGAGACCGATGCCGAGGCCGCGCAGTACGGGATGGCTGGTTCGCCGACACTGCTGATCGACGGCGTCGATCCGTTCGCGCCGCAGGGCGGCTGTGAGTCCGGGGTGTCGTGCCGGCTCTACCGCGACGACAATGGCCGTACAGTCTCGGCGCCGTCGGTCGAACAGTTGCGCGAGGCAATCACCAGCGCTGTCCAGCAGCACGAGAACCAAGGGCTTCCACGGTCAGCAGGGGAACTGTTGAGTTCGCAGCGCAGTCGGGTGCTCCAACTGAAGCCGCTCGAGAAGGCCGTGCATCAGACGATCCTGCGCACCTTCGCCTCCACCGGCCGCCCGCCCACCACCGCTGAGCTCGATGTAATCACCTCAGGTAGTAGCTCGACCGAGGTGTTGAACGCACTGCACGAAATCGATGCGATCCGCCTGAACTCAGATGGCCAGATCGCGGTCGCCTACCCGTTCTCCGCGACCCCGACCGCCCATCGCGTCCGCATCGGCGACCAGGTCGAGGTCTACGCGATGTGTGCGGCTGATGCGCTCGGAATGTCCGCCATGCTCGGTCAGGACACCCAGATCGAGTCCGTCGACGCGACCACCGGCCAACCGATCACCGTCACCCTGGGCGCCGGCCGGACCGACTGGCAGCCCGCGGAAGCAGTCGTGTTCATCAGCGCTGACGCAGGCGTCGGCCCATCGGCAACCACTTGCTGCGACTACCTGAACTTCTTCACCAACCAGACCACCGCTCAGGCCTGGATCACGAGCCATCCGCACGTCCCGGGCCAGATCCTCACCCAGACCGAAGCCCAGGAACTCGGGATCAACCTCTTCCAACCCTTGCTCGTCGACTGACCCGCGACCCGTACGGCGTGGGACGGTAGTGCCATGGCAGGACAGAAGTCGCATCCGTTGTTCGCCCGCATGTACACGCGGCTGAGGCCGGCGATGGATCGGCAGGGCGCGGCCGGGCATCGCCGCAGGCTGCTCGATGGGCTCGCGGGACGCATTGTGGAGGTCGGCTCAGGCGACGGCGCCAACCTGGCCCTCTATCCGGCGGCGGTGACGAGCGTCGTGGCGGTCGAGCCCGAGCCGTACTTGCGAGCACAGACGCAGCGGCAAGCCGCGGAGGTCGCGAGCCGGCTCGAGGTCGAGGTTGCCGATGCGGCCGCCGAGAGGTTGCCGATTGCGGACGGTTCCGTCGACGGGGTGGTGGTGTCGTTGGTGCTGTGCTCGGTCAGTGACCAACAGGCCGCTCTGAAGGAAGCCTTCCGGGTACTGCGCCCAGGCGGCCAACTGCGGTTCTACGAGCATGTCGCGGCGCCTAGGGGCACCCGGTTGGCGAAGGTGCAGCGGATCGGCGACGCGACGCTGTGGCCACTGATGACCGGCGGCTGTCACGCGAGCCGCAATACGGAGACGGCGATCGAGGCGGCGGGATTCGTGATCGACGAGATCGAGCGGTTCGCCTTCCCACCCGGCCAGGCGACACCGGCCTCGCCCCACATCCTCGGCCGCGCCACCCGCCCTGCCGGCGGCGACGAAGGTTCATCGCGGTAGATACTTTCAGCGGCTGCGCCAGTCCTGCGGGCGACCGTTTACTGAGGTGGTGACTACTTCTCAGGGTGGACCGACGGGGGTCGGCGAGCGGGCGCTGGGGCCTGATCTGGCGCGAGGGTTCATGTTGTTGTTTATCGCGCTGGCGAACTCGCACTACTTCCTGCGCGGTTCATCGGTGCTCGGCGGATTCCCGCAGGACGGCTCGAAGCTGGATCAGGTGGTCACTTGGGTGATCGCGACCTTCGTCGATGGCCGGGCGTTCCCGATGTTCGGGCTGCTGTTCGGCTACGGCGTCGCGCAGATCGTGCGCCGGCAGACCGAGGCCGGAGCCGCCTGGCGGTCCGCACGGCGGTTGCTCTGGCGGCGGAGCCTGGTCCTGGTGGTACTCGGCTTCCTCCATGCGATGTTGCTGTACGTCGGGGATATCCTCGCCGCGTACGGCGTGCTGCTGTTCATCGGCGTCTGGGCCCTTCGCTGGAAGGATCGCACTCTCCTGATCGTGGCTGCCGTGTTCCTCCTGCTGACCGCGATGCCGAGCGCCGACTCGCTCGCGACCAGCGCGGATCCGCCGGACCCGTCCATGCTGCCGCCCGATCTGTGGAGCCAGATCAGCGAGCGGATCACGGTCCAGCCGTTCATCATGGTCCTCGGTCCGATCGGGTTCGTCACGCCGTTCCTGATCGGGCTGTGGGCAGGCCGCCGCCGGATCCTCGAGCGGCCGGCCCAGCACGTGAAGCTCCTCCGGACGACGGCTGCGTTCGGCATCGGCGTGGCGGTCCTCGGCGCGCAGCCGGTGTCCCTCGTGCTCGCCGGGTTCGTGGACAAGCCGAGCGACGGCACCCTCAGTGTCTTCGGTCCACTGCATGATGCCGCCGGCGTCTTCGGCGGTCTGGGCTACGCCTCCCTGATCTGCCTGATCGCGATGAGACTCAGTACTGCGCCCGGCCCGATCACCCTGGCGATCTCAGCCGTCGGGCAGCGCTCGCTCACCTGCTACCTGGCTCAGTCGGTCGTGTGGACCGTTGCCTTCACGCCCTATCTGGCCGACCTCTCGGACACCCTGACGGTCACGACCACGGCGTTGCTCGCGGCAACCACCTGGCTGGCTACGGTCTTCCTGGCCGACCGCATGCGCCGTACCGGCTCTCGAGGTCCCTTCGAGATCCTGATCCGTAACGTCACCTACCGCGGAAGGTTCGGCGCAGGTCGTCCACCCATTCGTCGGGAGTCTCCCACGGGATGAAGTGACCGCCCCGGTCGTGGGCCGTGATGTTGACGTGGTTGTACCAGGACGCGCGGTCGCCGGCGAGGAAGCTCTGCACCCGCTGCTCGCTGGTCTTCACGCCGGGCGGGTTCTCGAAGCCGACGAAGGTGATGCCGGTCGGTGCCTCGATCACTGGCAAGCGGTCGTGGGATGGCGTCCAGGGGTAGCGGTTGTTGTTCGCGTAGGTGCGGATCGAGGTGTCGATGGCGTTGCCGGCCCAGTAGATGGTCGCGTGGGTGAGCAGGTCGTCCTTGCTGAACACGTTCTCGACGTCGCCGTCGTTGTCGGACCAGGTCGTCCAGCGCTCCAGGATCCAGGCCAGCATGCCGACCGGGGAGTCGGACAGCCCGTACGAGAGTGTGCTCGGGTCGAGCACGTGCGCCGCCAGGTGAACCGCGAACCGCCGCTCGAACGCGACGATCCCCTCGCGGATCTCCGGAGGTCCGTCGGGGAGGGGATGTCCGCCGCTCAGGTCCCACGCCCGGTCGCCCTCGAAGAACGTGAGCTTCAGCGCCGACCCGATGTGGATCCCGTAGAGCTCGTCGGCGTACTTGTGACCGAGCTGCCCCGTCACCAGAGCGCCCACGTCACAACCACCGGCCGCGTACTTCGAGTACCCGAGGACGTCGGTCATCAAGGAGTGCCAGACGTCGGCGATCTTCCAGAAGTTCATGTCGGGCTGATCCGTCAGCGGCGTCGAGAATCCGAAGCCGGGCAGCGACGGCACGATCACGTCGAAGGCATCGGCCGGATCGCCCCCGAAGGCACCGGGATCGGCGAGCGGGTCGATCACCTTGGACCAGTGCCAGAAGGTCCACGGCCAACCGTGACTGAGAATCAGTGGCCTCGGCTTCGGACCGACCCCCGGCTTCCGCAGGAAATGGACCGGCACCCCGCCGACATCGACCCGGTAGTGCTCGTAGGCGTTGAGCGCCCGCTCAGCGGCACGCCAGTCGAAGCCATCCGCCCAGTACGCGACCAGCTCCTGCAGATAAGACCGCCGTACGCCGTAGTAGCCGTCCTCGTTGCCGGCGTCCAACGGCCACTTGGTCGTGGTCAGCCGTCGTCGGAGATCATCCAGGACGTCATCCGGCACGTGGATCGGCGTCGGGTCGAGCATCATCGTCTCCTCAGTCGTCAGTCGCCAGCTCAGTCAGTCGGGTCAGCACACCCGCGGCAGCGGCGAGCACCTCACGTTCCTGATCGGTCAGCCGGTCGACTAGCTGGGACAGGTTCGCTACCCGCTTCGCATGCCGGCCCCGGACGATCTCCCAGCCGTCCTTCGTGAGGGACAGCAGGACAGCGCGGCCGTCGCTGGGGTCCGACCGGCGTGACACCAGCCCCTGCCGCTCGAGCTTCGCGACCAGACTGGTCAACGCGGGCTGCTTCAGCTGTTCCGTCGCCGTGAGATCGGTCAGCCGGCACGGCCCGTTCCGCCCCAGCGTGTGCAGGACGGACAGCGTCGAGAAGTTGAACCTCTGGACGGACGCGAGCCGGATGAAGACCGTGGTGAAGTCCTCGATCACGGTCGCCAGTTCGTCGACGTCGAGCGGGGCCGGGGGAGTGCTCACCGGCAAACTATATCAATTATCGATGTAAATCGCCGGCCGGGATCTCGACCGTGTACGACGTGATCGCGGTCAGGTGGCCCTGGGCGAACTCGAAGACGTCGCAGGACGACACGATCGTGGTCATCCATTTCTTGTCCACGTACCGGGTGATGGCGTCGACCGCCACGGAGTCCGGTCCGACCACGGTTTTGAAACGGAGTACCTGCTGGGTGCTCTTCGAGAGCTGGTCCAGCGCTGCCTCACAGGCCTGGACGACCTGCTCGCGGCCCTCGAGGCGGGCGGCGCCGACGAGCGTCCAGCGCACCTGCGGATGCAGGAAGGGATAGGTCTCCGCGAAGCGGTGGGCCGAGAACGCCTCCGCCACCTGTTGAATCGTCGCCACGCCCGAATCCTCTCAGCAGCGCGGGGGCGATCGTCCCCGGGCGCGGACTCGCCGTGGTGTGTAATGGCGGGCGTGGCGGACAGTGATGTGCGGTTGGGGAGGGTGGGGAAGGGCGTTCGCCTCGCGGTGGCGTTGGTGGGGATCGGCCTGCTGGTGAACGGGTCGGTACGAGCCAGCGATGACGTGTGGCCGTTCGGGCCGATGTCGCAGTACGCGCAGACGGTGCCGGACGACGCCTCGATCACCTACACCCGGATCAGCGCTCAGACCGACGCCGGTACGACGGTCGACGTGCCGCTGAACATCGAGGGGGCCGGGGTCGCCCGGGCCGAGATCGAGGCGCGGACCGGGGAGATCGTCGCCAATCCGTCGCTGCTGCAGACCGTGGCGGACGGGTGGGCCAAGAAGCACCCGGACAAGCCGAAATACGTGAAGCTCGAGCTGATCCGGGACACCACGCAGCTGGTCGAGGGTCGCGTCGACGGCCCACCGAAGGCCGAAGTACTGGCGACCTGGCAGGTCCGCCGATGAGAGCCGTGGCGAACTGGTTCACACCCAAGATCGCGCTCGCCAGGATCGCCTGGTTGCGGACGATCCTCTACTTGTTCGTCATCCTCGACATGCACGCGTTCGTCCGCGACACCCGGCTGAAGGGGGAGTCGCCCGGGCTCTATCAGCCGTTGTATCTGGCCCGGCTCTTCGAGCTGCCGAAGCCGACCGTCGCGATCACCACCACTCTGTACTACGTATTGATCGTCGCCTGTCTCGTGGCTGCCACGAACAGGTTCCCCCGGATCGCCGGTTGGGTGGTCGCGCCGGCGTTCACCTGGTGGGTGCTGATCGGGATGAGCGACGGCAAGGTGGACCACGACCACCTGGCTCTCGTGATCGCATTGTGGGTGCTGCCGACCGTGGCGCAGAGCAGGAAGGGCTCGCCGTGGGCCGACCAGACGAGGTCAGAGGCGGCGGGCTGGGCGATCAGGTGTGTGCAGATCTGCGTGATCGCCACCTACTTCCTGTCGGCGATCGCCAAGCTCCGCAGCGCCGGCTGGGCGCTCACCTGGCCCGGTAGCGCCATCCTCACCTGGGCGATCGTCAGGCGGCCGCACCCGGTCGGGGAGTGGTTGCTGCATCACCCCTGGATGCTGCACGTGATGCAGTGGATCGGGATCATCGGCGAGTTCCTGTCCCCGGTGGTGCTCTGGCTGAAGGGCCGCTGGCAGCTGCTCGGCGCGTTGTTCTTCATCGGGTTCCATGTCGCGAACACGGCGATCCTGCTGATCCACTTCCTGCCGACGGTGGTCTGCTGGCTGGCGTTCGCTCCGATGGAGCGGATCGTGCCCTGGTTCAGAAGCCGCCGGTCAGCCGACTCAGCCGACTCAGCCCGGTCAGCCGGTGATGCCGGAGACGCCCGAGAGGCCGAAGACCAGACCGAAGACGGCCGGCAGGCCAAGGAGCAGGCCGGCGCGTAGCCGGAAGCGGCGCCCACCCGGGCCCGGAGTACGGACGACGCGGGAGAGCACCGCACCGGCGTACCCGAAGACGAAGGCGGCGAGCAGGATCTGCTTGGTCGGCAGCAGCACGTCGTCGTGGGTCAGGCCGAGGGTGACGAGTCCGGGGCAGCAGAAGGCGAACATGCCGAAACCGAGCTCGGGAATCGGCAGCCAGCGGCGGCCCAGCACGTCCAGCTCCGCGGGGCGCTTGGACTGGACGGACCGGACGAAGCGGGCGGTGCTGAGCAGCAGGTCGCTGGCGCAGAGAACGGCGGCCACGATCAGGGCGCCTTGGAAGATGGTCTGCACGGGAGAACGGTAGGCCCTCGGCGCCGCGTTGTCCCGGTCAACACGTAACGTCGCCTTAACAGAGCCGGGGCACACTGTGTGAGGCCCCGGCGAAGCAGTACCACGAGGAGAGGTGGACACACCGATGGACAAGCAGCAGGAGTTCGTACTGCGCGCGCTCGAGGAGCGCGACGTACGGTTCGTCCGGCTCTGGTTCACCGACGTGCTCGGGTTCCTCAAGTCGGTCGCGGTGGCGCCGGCCGAGCTGGAGGGGGCGTTCGCCGAGGGGATCGGCTTCGACGGCTCCGCGATCGAGGGGTTCGCCCGGGTCACCGAGGCGGACATGCTGGCCAAGCCGGACCCGGCGACGTTCCAGATCCTGCCCTGGCGGGGCGAGACGATGGGCACCGCGCGGATGTTCTGCGACATCAACATGCCGGACGGCTCGGCGTCGTACGCGGACCCGCGGCACGTGCTGAAGCGGACCCTGTCCAAGGCGGCCGACCTCGGTTTCACCTTCTACACCCACCCCGAGATCGAGTTCTACCTGCTCAAGTCGCTGGTCGGCGCGCCGGGCACCTACCCGGAGCCGGTCGATTCCTCCGGGTACTTCGACCACACCCCGCAGGGCATCGGCAACGACTTCCGCCGCGAGGCGATCACGATGCTCGAGTCGATGGGTATCTCGGTCGAGTTCAGCCACCACGAGGCCGGGCCGGGTCAGCAGGAGATCGATCTGCGGTACGCCGACGCGCTGAGCACCGCCGACAACATCATGACCTTCCGGGTGGTGGTGAAGGAGGTGGCCCTGAGCCAGGGGATCTACGCGTCCTTCATGCCGAAGCCGCTGAGCGACCACCCGGGCTCGGGCATGCACACGCACATGTCGTTGTTCGAGGGCGACCGGAATGCGTTCTTCGAAGGCGGCGCGCAGTACCAGCTGTCCAAGACCGGCCGTGCCTTCATCGCCGGGCTGCTGCGGCACGCGGACGAGATCAGCGCGGTGACGAACCAGTGGGTGAACTCGTACAAGCGACTCGCGGGCGGCGGCGAGGCCCCGTCGTACATCTGCTGGGGGCACAACAACCGCTCCGCCCTGGTCCGGGTGCCGATGTACAAGCCGCACAAGGGCCAGTCGAGCCGGGTGGAGTTCCGCTCGCTCGACGCGGCGGCGAACCCGTACCTCGCCTTCGCGCTGCTGCTGGCCGCCGGCTTGAAGGGCATCGAGGAGGGGTACGAACTGCCGCGCGAGGCCGAGGACGACGTCTGGTCCCTGACCGACCGCGAGCGCCGCGCGCTGGGGATCAAGCCGCTGCCGAGCAGCCTGGCCGAGGCGATCTCGGCGATGGAGGACAGCGAACTGGTCGCCGAGACGCTCGGTGAGCACGTCTTCGACTTCTTCCTGCGCAACAAGCGGTCCGAGTGGCAGGACTACCGCAAGCAGGTCACCCCGTTCGAGCTGAACAAGCTGCTGCCGGTGCTGTAGGCACTAGTTGACCTGCGCCTTGGCGATCCATACCGGGGTGGCAGGTCGCTCGTCGGCACCGATGCCACCGGCAACCACCTCGTCGAGCACGTCCAGGCCGTCGGTGATCTGACCGACCACCGTGGACTCCGGTGGCAGTTCGATCGTCTGGTGGACCAGGAAGAACCGGCTCGCGTTCTCACCCTGGTTGCTCATCGCAACGGTTCCGCGCGGGTAGGTCTCCTGGCCGGTGAGCTCCACCTTGAAGTGGTAGCCCGGCTCGACCGGGCCGCATTCCAGCACCGCCGTGGTGAGCTTCCCGCAGGACGACCCGTCGTAGAACTCGCCCTTCGCGAGGGTGCTGAGGCTGTGCACCGCGCACGGCGCGTCCTTGCGGTCCAGTTGCAGCTCGATCTGCCCCAGGTTGGTCTGGAGCGTCACCTTCACCTGCCCGTCCGTGGACGCGATCGGCTTCGGCGGCTTGACCTGCGCCGGGATGCCCGGCGTCTTGGTGAACTTGCAGGCCTTGGCGCCCTCCGGTGCCCCTTGGGCGTTGGAGGCCCACCCCTCGATCACCAGCGCGAGGAGGGCGACGACCAGGACCGCGAGAACCCGCTTCCAATAACGCATAGTGACGACGCTAACACCGTGTGCGCCGGTCGCGACAGAGTCGCAGATAGTTACAACTAGTCGTGTCCCTGGGGTAAATAGTTTCCTGAGCCGTCATCAACTGGTCGCTCCGACCGCATGGAATGCATTCCATGCGGCGTCTCCTAGCGGTCCTCGGCCTTCTGGTCCTGCTGTCGATGGCCGGTACGACGGTGGCCTCGGCCCATGTGATCGCCTCGACCGGGTACTCAACGGTCCGCCAGGATGGCCAGCAGGTGAACTACCTGCTCAGCCTGGAGTACGACGTACTGACTCGGGCGGTCGATCCGAACAACAAGCCGGCCTTGGAGGAGTACCTCGACAAGCGTGTCATCGTCTCCCTCGATGGCGCCGCGTGCGAGCCGGCACTGCAGAGCACGACGACCTCCCAGCGGGCCTCCAAGTCGTACGCCGACATCGCGCTGAACTTCTCCTGCCCGGGTTCGCAGGGGTCGTTCCGGATCCAGTACGACGTGTTCGCCGAGGCGGAGGCGGTCGCCGACGACCACACCAACCTGGTCGAGTACCACTTCGATGACGATTCCGGCCGGACCGTCTTCGACCGCGGCCACCATGACTTCACGGTCGGCGACAGCTCGATGGCGACGTCCAGCCTGCAGTTCGGCAAGATGGGCGTCGAGCACATTCTGCTCGGGCTGGACCACGTGCTGTTCGTGGTCGCCCTGATCCTCGGCGCCGCCACCTTCCAGAGCCTGGTGAAGGTGATCTCGATGTTCACCGTGGCGCACAGCGTCACGCTGATCTCCACCCTGCTCGGCGGGATCACGGTGCCGGCCGTGATCGTCGAGCCGCTGATCGCGCTCTCGATCGCCTTCGTCGCGGTGGAGAACCTGCTGGGCGCCACCCGCCACCGATTGCCGGTGGTCTTCGGTTTCGGTCTTCTGCACGGTCTCGGCTTCGCCGGATCGCTGCGGATCACCGATCAGGTCAGTGCGGACCTTCTCGTCTCACTGGTCAGTTTCAACGTCGGGATCGAGGCGGGGCAGGCGATGTTGCTGGCCGCCGTGTTCCCGCTGCTCGTGCTCATCCGCCGGAGCCGGTTCTCGGTTCCGGCCGTTCAATCGGTGACAGGGGTCGTCGCCGCCTTCGGTCTCTACTGGTTCGTCGAAAGGTTCTTCCTCGCATGATCCGCCTCGCTAGCAGCCGGACCGATCCCTCCCTCAAAACAGTAGACGGCACAAGATCCTGTACGCCGTCACCGGCGGCCTCGCCGCTCTCGTGCTGGTAGTGCCGTTGACCGGTGCCCTGGCAGATGCCGTGGACGCGCCGAGCGCCACGATCACCGGCACGGTCTTCGATGACCGCGACAACGACGGCCGGGTCGACAACAACGAGACCGGCCTGACCGGGGTGAGCGTGTCCGACGGTCTGCAGACCGTCATCACCGACAAGCAGGGCCGCTACTCGTTCGGCACCGACACCGAGCGTCGTGACGTCGACCTCGTCTTCATCACCCAGCCGGCCGGCTACTCGGTCGGCACCGACGACAACATGACGCCGAAGTTCTACCGCAACCTCGGCGCGCTGGCCCCTGGTGACGCCCGCGAGGTGAACTTCGGCCTCCGCAAGGACAAGGCCTCGGAGCGCGGTGGCTTCACCTTCGGCAACGTCGCCGACCCGCACGTGAACGCGCAACTGCCCGAGCAGATCGACGAGATCAACTCGACCCGGCAGGACCTGGCGTTCATTCAGGTCAGTGGTGACCTGACAAACAACGCGACCGACGCGGAGTTCGAGTACTACAAGGCCAGTACTGCGAAGTCGAAGGTGCCGGTGTGGCCCGCGGTCGGCAACCACGAGTACTCCGCAGGCGCGACGTACGCCGCTCGGATCAACAACTACCGCAAGCACGTCGGTCCCGAGTGGTACTCGTTCGACTACAGCGACCGGCACTTCCTGGTCCTCGAGGACAACGGTGCGGCGCCCTTCGCCGAGCAGTTGGAGTGGGTCAAGGCCGACCTCAAGCAGAACGTTGGCAAGGGCAAGCACCTGGTGGTGCTGACCCACCAGCCGATGAACGTGCCGTTCGGGTCGTCGTCGGTCTACGACGAGTACGGCAAGGTGCTCGAGCAGTACGGCGCCGAGCTGATCCTGGTCGGGCACGAGCACTCCAACGACGTGGAGCCGAAGAGCGACTTCGCCGGCACCGCGAAGCACATCCAGACGAACTCGAGCTCGTACACGATCGACAACTCGCCGCGCGGGTTCCGGTTCGTGAACATGAACAACAAGACCTTCGACAACCCGTTCCGGATGTACGGCGCGGAGAAGGACCGCACGATCGTCAGCCCCGCACCTGGCACCGCAGTACCGCTGGACAAGTTCCCCGGTATCCAGGTGAACGCGTACGACACCACGGATGCGCCGGTCAAGGCGCAGTACCGGATCGACGGCATGGGTGGCTGGAGGTCACTCAAGTCGACCGGCGAGTTCACCTGGTACTCCGATCTGCCCGGCGGCACGAAGATCGGCAAGCACACGGTCGAGGTCCAGGCGTTCGACAAGGCCGGCGCCTCCTGGAAGGGCACCTCGAAGTTCACCCTGACCAACGAGAAGGCGATCCAGCCGATCGCCGGTACCAACTGGACCCAGCACCACGGTGACGCGTCGCACAGCGGTGTCGCCGAGGACGTCATCTCCGCGGGTCAGCGGCTGGCCTGGTCGTACCGGACCGAGGGGACGTTCCTGACCGGCTCGCCGGTGATCGTCAACGGTGTCGTCTACGCGGGCACCCGGGACGAGAACGGCGACGGCAACAGCGCCCTGCACGCGGTCTCGCAGACCACCGGCAAGAAGCTGTGGAGTTTCCCGGTGCCGTCCTCGGTGCACGGCAGCATCGCCGTGTCCGACGGCCTGGTGTTCGTACCGACGCTGCGCGGAACGCTCTTCGCGGTGGACGCGAAGACCGGCAAGCAGGTCTGGCGGAACGACCCCGGGGCCGCGCCGGAGGGCTTCAACCAGCGCACCTACGGGTACTACGGCGTCACCGTTGCCGAGGGCAAGGTGTTGTTCCCGTACCAGACCCGCCACGGTGAGGCCAGCGCCGGTCTCCTCGTCGCCCTGGACGTCAAGACCGGTAAGCGCATCTGGGCCTCGGCGATGACCGGCGCCACGATGAGCGACGGCACTCCCGCTGTCTCCGACGGTCACGTGTACGTCGGCAACGAGACCGCCGACCGAGTGGTGTCGTACAACCTCCAGACCGGTGCTCTGGAATGGAGGGGAACCGAGGCTCTCGGTGGCTGGCAGGACGGTATCCCGTCCGCTGCCGACGGCCGGGTGTTCATCGGTTCGGGTAACGGCATCATCGCTCGTGACGGCGCGACCGGCGCCACCCTGTGGAGCTACCGCAGTTCCTCGCCGTCGCTGGTCAACGGGAATGCCACCCCGGCGGCCGCGGCGATCAGGGGCAACGTCGTGTACATGGGCTTCCCGAGTGGTGAGGTGGCCGCGCTCAACGCGACCACGGGTGCGTTGATCTGGAAGCGGTTGCTGCCGGGTTCGCAGTACCGGGGTGGTTCGTTCACCTCGCCGGCGCTCAGCGGGAACACCCTGTTCGTGGGTGCCAACAGCGGTAGCTTCTACGCGCTGGATGCTCGCTCCGGGCAGCCGTTGTGGCAGCAGAACCTGGGCACCTGGGTTTCCGCCGGACCGGCTATCAGCGGCAACACAGTGGTGGTCGGTGCATTCGACGGCAACCTGTACGCCTTCACTCCGGGCGGTACTTCGGCCAAGCCGTGGCCGGCGGTGACCGGCAAGGTGACGAAGAAGGGCACCGGCGAAGCAGTCGCCACTGCGGTGACTGTGGTCCAGAACGGTACGGCGATCGGTTCTACCTCGACGGATGCTGCCGGCAACTACCGGCTGGCACTGGAGAAGGGGGCCGGGACGTACACGGTCCAGTCGGCGCAGCTCGGCTACGCGACTGCCGCCAAGGAGATCACGGTGGACGACAACGGGGTGTCCGACGTCAACCTCGAGGTCAGCCCGGTGAACGTCGATGCCAGCATCGGCAAACGGCTGCCCAGCGGTCTGGTCGAGGGCGGACCCGGCGACATCGTGATCGAGAACAAGCACCTGGCGATGGCGATCGCGAAGGTGTACGACGACCCGCAGCTGACCCAGTCGACGACTGGCAAGGTGCTGGACATGGCGATCACCGGTCAGCCGGACCAGCTGGACTGGATCAACCTGCCGTACGTGAGCACCGCCGAACCGCTCGGTGGGAGTTCGTGGCAGCAGCTCCAGACCAGGTCGACCGACGTGCAGATCGTCGAGAACACGGGGGAGAAGGCGGTGGTCCGGGTCACCGGGACGTCGGCGGAACACCCCGGGCTGAAGATCGTCACGACGTACACGGCGACCGCCGACGAGCAGTTCATCACCGCCGCGACGACGTTCAGCAACGACTCGGCGGCGGCGCTCTCGGTGTGGGCCGGTGACGCGATGGACCACGACGGTGCCGGGTCACGCTCGGCGGTGGCGGGTTATCCGGTGATCACCGGCGGTGGGCCGTTCAGCCAGGTACCGAACGCGAAGCGGTGGATCGGTCAGGCGGGCACTGGTCCTGACAACCAGACCTACGGCCTGGTCTACAGCGAGGACAGCGGTGCGTTCGCCGGCTACTCGCAGAGCAACTTCACCATGAGCAAGTTCAAGCTCGACCTCGCGGCGGGCGCCGGCCACACCATCACCCGCAAGATCGTGGTCGCCTCGAATGGCGGCGCCACGGACAAGTTCGCCGTACTGAACGCCTACTGATCCACCTTGCGTCCGAAGAACCTGAGGCTATGACCTCAGGTTCTTCGGACGCAAACGGGTCAGGTGCCGGCTGGCTCGTGCGTGGACCAGCGCGAGCTCGCCGTCGAGTGCCGGTACGGCGGGTCTTCGGCCAGCGGGCGGATAGCAGTTAAGCCGGTGATCTGGGGGTCCACGGGCCTCTCGATCACCGGCGTGCCGTCGGGCGCGAGGACGTCGACCTCCTCGACGGTGAACAGGCCGACCGGGCGGATTCCCTCGGTCACCACCACGATGCAGCCCGGGACCAGTTGCTGGGCGCGATGGCCCTGGGCCGGCACCAGAATGCCCTCGGCCGACGATCTCCAGGCGCCAGGCGCGAAGCGGCGCAGAGCGATACCTACCTGACCGTCCTCCGGCGCGCGCGGCGGAAGGTAGGCGGTTGCTGTGTAGTCGTAGTCGTAGTCCGGCTCAGGCGGCCCGGACACTCGCCCACCCTGCTGGGGCGTCAACCAGACCACCGTGCCCCGGACAGCGAGCGACCCCGTCATCATGACCATAACCAGTCATCATGCCATCACCGAGTGAATCTGCCACACCACTCCGTGTGTTGATCGCGCGCTCGCCGCAATCTGTCTGATATCGGACCGCGCGCTGACCGAGACTAGGTTTCTCGCTCACGGGACACTAACGCTCGCGCACTAGGCTGAGCGTCGTGGCGGAAGCGCGGGTGGTTTCGGGTGTGGGGCGGTTGGCACGGGCCGGGTTCGCGGATCCTGGGCGGGCCGGGCGGTTGCTGGATCAGCTTGACGCGCTGGATGCCCATAGCCCGATGGCCAACGACCAGTTGGTCACCTCGTTGTCCGAGTCGGCCGATCCCGATCTCGCGCTGACCGGCCTGCTCGGGATGGCCGAGTCGCTGCGGCGGAACGAGTTCGACCTCACGGGGTTCGCCCGCACCCTCGACGTTGATGCGGACTTCCGGCGCCGGCTGATCTTCGTACTGGGCGCGAGTGAGGCGCTCGGGCGGCATCTGAGTGTCCACCCTCGGCATTGGTACGACCTGGCCGATCCGGCCCTGGCGCGCTCCCATCCGACCCCGGACGATGTGGCGGCCTGCCTGGCGACGGCCGTGGATGCGGAGGATCCGGTCGACGCGCTCCGGGTGGAGTACCGCCGGCTCCTGCTCCGCTTGGCCGCGCGGGATCTCGCCGAGGGACTACTTGTCGACGAGGTTGCCGCAGTACTGGCTGATCTTGCGGGTGGCGCGTTGGAGACGGCGCTGCGGATCGCGCGGAACAACTACTTCGCAGCGCACCCGAAGGCCGCGGACTGCCGGCTCGCAGTGATTGCCATGGGCAAGTGTGGGGGCCGGGAGCTCAACTACGTCAGCGATGTGGACGTCCTGTTCGTCGCCGAGCCGCTCGAAGGTGAGCCGGAGGCGCCGGCCCTGAAGACCGCCACCCAGCTGGCGTCCGCGACGATGCGGATCTGCTCGGCGCACACCTCGGAGGGCACGCTCTGGCCCGTCGACGCCGCGCTCCGTCCGGAGGGCAAGTCGGGCCCGTTGGTCCGCACGCTCGACAGCCATTTCGCGTACTACCAGCGCTGGGCCAAGACCTGGGAGTTCCAGGCGCTGCTCAAGGCCCGGCCGGTCGCGGGTGATGTCGAGCTCGGCCGCGCGTACTTCGAGAAGATGGCGGGGCTGGTGTGGTCCGCAGCTGACCGGGACGGATTCGTCGACGACGTCCAGGCGATGCGTCGCCGGGTGGTCGATCACCTCCCGGCGGAGGATGTGGAGCGGCAGTTGAAGCTCGGCCCGGGCGGGCTGCGGGACGTCGAGTTCGCGGTCCAGTTGCTGCAGCTCGTGCACGGCCGCAGCGACGAGTCGATCCGCAGCGGGACCACCCTGATCGCGTTGGAGCAGCTGACGAACTCGGGGTACGTCGGCCGGACGGACGGCGCGATGCTCGCGGACGCCTACCGGTTCCTCCGGTCGATGGAGCACCGGATCCAGCTGTACCGGTTGCGCCGTACGCATCAGGTCCCCGACGATGACGACGACCTCCGCCGGCTCGGGCGCTCGCTCGGCTTCACCAAGAACCCGATCGACGACCTGACCAAGGCCTGGAAGAAGCACGCCCTCGAGGTCCGGCGGCTGCACGAGAAGCTGTTCTACCGGCCGTTGCTCGCGGCCGTCGCGAGGATCCCCGGCCAGGAGGTGCGGCTGACACCGGAGGCCGCGAAGCAGCGGCTGACGGCGCTCGGGTACGACGATCCGGCGTCCGCGCTCCGGCACATCGAGGCACTGTCCGAGGGGGTCTCGAGGCGCTCGTCGATCCAGAAGGCGTTGCTGCCGGCGATGCTCGGCTGGTTCGCCGAATCACCCGCTCCGGACGCGGGGCTGCTGGCCTTCCGGACCATCTCGGATGCCCTCGGCTCGACGCCGTGGTACCTCCGCCAACTCCGCGACGAGGGCGCTTCCGCCGAGCGGCTCGCGCACCTCCTCGCCAGCGGCCGGTACGCCGTGGACCTGCTGCAGCGGGCTCCCGAGGCAACGGCGATGCTGGCAGACGAGCGGGAGCTTCAACCGCGCACGCAGGACGGCCTGGTGACTGAGATGTCCGCGGCGGCCCGACGGCAGGAGCAGCCCGAGGCGGCCGTGGCGGCGATCCGCGCCGTCCGCCGGCGGGAGCTTTTCCGGGTCGCGGCGGCGGATCTGTCGTCGATGCTCGAGGTCGAGGTGGTCGGCGACGCCTTGACCACGATCTCGGCGGCGACGCTGACCTCCGCCCTCGAGGTGGCCCGGCGCACGGTGGCCAAGGGTGAACCTGAACCCACGCGGATGTCGATCGTGGCGATGGGCCGGTTCGGCGGACATGAGCTGAGCTACGGCAGCGACCTCGACGTGATGTTCGTGCACGACCCGCTGCCGGGCGCCTCCGAGAAGGCGGCGACGGACTTCGCCACCCAGGCCGCGACCGAGCTCCGCCGGCTGCTCGCTCTTCCTGGCGCCGATCCGGCCGTCGCGATCGACCCGGACATCCGGCCCGAGGGACGCCAGGGACCGCTGGTCCGGACACTCGCCTCCTATGCCTCGTACTACGCGCGCTGGTCGGCCGTGTGGGAGGCGCAGGCGTTGCTCCGGGCGGATCCGCTGTGTGGCGATCCGGAGTTGTCCCAGGCGTTCCGCGACTTGATCGACCCGCTGCGGTACCCGGCGAACGGCGTACGGGAACGCGACGTCCAGGAGATCCGCAGGATCAAGGCGCGGGTGGATGCCGAGCGGTTGCCACGTGGAGCTGATCCCGCCACCCACACCAAGCTCGGCCGCGGCGGCCTGGCCGACATCGAGTGGACCGTCCAACTGCTGCAGATGCGCGAGGCGCACCGGGTCCCGGGCTTGCGGACGACTCGCACCTTGGGCGCGCTGCGGGCGGCAGTGGACGCGGAGTTGGTCGAGCCGCGCGATGCCGACGTACTGCGCACCGCCTGGGAACTGGCGAGCCGCATCCGCAACGCGATCATGCTCGTCCGGGCCCGCCCGGGCGATTCGCTGCCCCGGGACCCCCGCGATCTGGCGGCGGTGGCGCAGATCTGTGGGTACCCGCCGGGGGAGACCAGCCGGTTCTCCGACGACTATCTCCGCCGCACCCGGCGCGCTCGCAACACTGTCGACCGGCTGTTCTGGGGCGACTGATCCCACGCCGGCCCCGCTCGCGCATTCATGCCGTCAGGCGGAAGAAAGCGTTCTGAAAGTGGCGTGAGGGACGCTTTCAGAGAAGTGGGGGCGAGCGTACTGGGGGCGGTTGCGGTGCTGGAACTGGTAGGAACTCAGGAGGAGACCGGCGCGATGCCGGTGGATTTCAGTGAGTTCGTCGCGGCTCGCTACGGCTCCCTGCTCGGGATGGCGTACCTGTTGACGCACGACCACGCGCTGGCCGAGGATCTGGTCCAGACCGCACTGGCGAAGTGCTGGCGTTCGTGGGGCGCGATCAGGGCGGACGATCCCAGCGCCTACGTGCGGCGCGTACTCCTCAACACCTATCGCGCGTGGTGGCGGACCAAGAAGGGCAAGCGCGAGTTCCCGACCGAGGTCCTGCCGTCGGTCCTGGTCGGCAGCGATTCGGTCGACAGCGACTACGACAACGTCGACAGCAAAGCCGTCCTGGTGGACGCACTGGCCCGCCTGCCCCGCCGGATGCGCACGGTCGTCGTGCTGCGCTACCTCGGAGACCTGACCGAAGCCGAGACAGCGGCCACCGTCGGCTGCGCAGTCGGCACCATCAAGAGCCAAACCAGCCGAGCCCTCGCCAAACTCCGCCAAGACCCCACCCTGAACGACTTCCGCCACCCACCCCTCGCTTCGTGAGCCGCCAAGGTAGTTGCTCGGAGCAACTGCGGTTGCGGCGGGTGCATTGGCAGTGTGGTTGCGTCGCTTGCATTGGCGATGTGGTTGCGCGGTCTCCGCTGCGGGAGTGTGCTGGTCGACGTGGTGGGTGTCAAGGGCGCTTCGCGGCCCTTCGGGCTCGAACAAGTTCGACCCTTGACACCCACCACGTCGACCAGGGAAGGACGCAGCTACGCGGATCCGCGCTGACGTGTGAGCTGCATCCAGGAGATTCCGTCCGCCCGGGTGGTTCGGCGTAGAAGCGAGGGGATAACTCCTCTTGGTGGGGTTCGCCCACTGTTCTGACAGTGGGCTAACCACCACACCGTGCGGGAACCACATCGAGCGGCGGGGGGAGCCGACGCTCAATCGTGGGTTTCCGGGGGCGGCCCCACCCGGACCTACAGAACTCGCACAACCCTGTCCAGTAACCGGTTTCCCGGGTGGGATCGGCGGGTTCTGTAGGTCTGGGTGGGGCCGGGCGGTGGGCCTTGCGTCGAGCAGTGGCGTGGTTCGGTCGGCTGCCGGCTTGTGGGGCCGATACCGGTCTTCTGGGCGCTATCGGTCGAACAGCCCGCTATCGGCGGCAGGGCCGTCTGGGTGGATGCCGGGTCGTTGGGCCGATGCCGGTCTGTAGGGCGGTATCGGCCGCGCAGGTGGCTATCGGCCGGGTGGTTCACCGGTTGGTCCGCCTGGTGGTGTGTTCGTTCCGCTAGGTGGTTCGGCAGGGGGTGACCCGGACGCCCAGCACTCAGCAACCTCTCCGCCAGGTACCGGAATCTCCCGGCCGGGCGTCGGCGCAGGCGTGGAGCCGCTCCGGCGGGGGCACTGGCGGGAGGTTGCTGAGTGGTGGAGGTCCGGGCCTTCGTCCTGCTGGCCGCATTCGCCCCGGTCGGCCCGAGGGATGCCGTCTGCCACCCCCAGCGGATTACCCGGGCGGCACCCCTCGACGCAATTCCCTGAATTGTGGCCGTATTTCTCAGCGGCTCCGGGCGTAGCTGCGTCTTTCCCTGGTCGTGGTGAGGTGTGTCAAGGGTCGAACTTGTTCGAGCCCGAAGGGCCGCGAAGCGCCCTTGACTCACCTCACCACGACTAGCAAACTCACGCAGCCCGGCGACGCGAACCACCCACACCTATATGCCCGACGAACCACCTGAGCCCGGGGTACCGGCGTTACGTCCGAAGAACTGGCGAGACGTCTCTCCAGTTCTTCGGACGCAAGCGAGCAACCTGGGGTTTACTTGTCGGTGGCGAAGGCGGCGTCGAAGGCGGCTTCGGGCTTGTCGAAGGCTAGTTTGCGGATGACGTCGACTGCTTCGGCGGCGCCGACCTTGCGCTCCATGCCGGCGTCTTCCCACTCGACCGAGATCGGGCCGGTGTAGCCGATCGCGTTGAGTACGCGGAAGCAGTCCTCCCAGTTCACGTCTCCGTGCCCGGTCGAGTAGAAGTCCCAGCCGCGCCGCGGGTCGCCCCATGGCAGGTGCGAGCCGAGCCGGCCGTTGCGGCCGCCGCCGGTGCGCATCCGGGTGTCCTTGCAGTCGACGTGGTAGATCCGGTCCTTGAAGTCCCAGAGGAACGCCACCGGGTCGATGTCCTGCCACACCATGTGCGAAGGGTCCCAGTTCAGCCCGAACGCCTCACGGTGCCCGATCGCCTCCAGCGTGAGCACGGTGGTCCAGTAGTCGTACGCGATCTCCGACGGGTGCACCTCGTGCGCGAACCGGACGCCGACCTCGTCGAACACGTCGAGGATCGGGTTCCACCGGTCCGCGAAGTCCTTGTACCCCGCCTCGATCCGCTCTGCCGGTACCGGCGGGAACATCGCGACGTACTGCCAGATCGACGAACCGGTGAAGCCGATCACCGTCTTCACGCCGAGCTTGGCCGCGGCCCGGGCAGTGTCGGCGAGTTCGGCGGCCGCGCGCTGCCGGACGCCTTCGGGATCGCCGTCGCCCCAGACCCGGGACGGCAGGATCGCCTGGTGCCGGAAGTCGATCGGGTCGTCGCAGACCGCCTGGCCGACCAGGTGGTTCGAGATCGCGAACACCTGCAGGCCGTGACGCTCCAGAATCTCCTTGCGGCCGGCGATGTAGTTCTCGTCGTCCAGCGCCTGCTTGACGTCGAAGTGATCACCGGAGCAGGCGATCTCGAGGCCGTCGTAACCCCACGACGAGGCGAGGCTGCAGACCTCCTCGAACGGCAGGTCGGCCCACTGGCCGGTGAACAGGGTGATCGGACGTGGCATCTGGCAAGCTCCTCAGAGATCAGTTCTCGACACGCGCCCCAGGAAGCCGTCAACCACGATCCCGACCCTGAGCTTGCGCGCTGCGGTGGTCACGTCCGAAACGCTATCCCCACCACCCTCGTCGACGGCGCCGAGGGTCGAGGCGTCCACACGTCGTTGCCCTCGGCCACCAGCCGGTCACCATCAGTACTGGCCGACTCCGCCAGAGACTAGCCCCAGCGTTCGGACTTGGCCGAGCGGGAGACCAGGCTGAAGAGCATGTCCTTGGGCGTCATCTCGCCCGCAACCACCTTGGTGACGTGTTCGGCGATCGGCATCTCGACGTCGTGGTGATGGGCCAGTTCGGAGATGGACGCACAGGACTTGACGCCCTCGGCGACCTGCCGGGTCGCGCCGGCGATCTCGGCGACCGTCATGCCCTGACCGAGTTTCTCGCCGAAAGTCCGGTTCCGGGACAAGGGCGATGAGCAGGTGGCGACGAGATCGCCCAGCCCCGCCAGTCCGGAGAACGTGTGCTCGTCGGCGCCCAGCGCAGTACCGAGGCGGGCGGTTTCGACCAGCCCGCGGGTGATCACCGAAGCGCGCGCGTTGTCCCCGAAGCCCAGACCGACTGCCATCCCGACCGCGAGTGCGATCACGTTCTTGGTGGCACCGCCGAGCTCGCAGCCGACCACGTCGTTGTTCGTGTACGGCCGGAACGTCGGCGAGTGGCACAGCTTTTGCAGGCGGGCAGCCGTTCCCTCGTCGACGCAGGCGACCACGGCGGCGGCCGGTTGGCCCTCGGCGATCTCCCGGGCCAGGTTCGGTCCGGAGACCACTGCGATCCGCTCGGGACCGGCTCCGGTGAGCTCGGCGATCACCTCGCTCATGCGTTTCGTCGTACCGACCTCGACGCCCTTCATCAAGCTCACCAGCGGTACTGCGGCAGGCAGCACGCCGGCCCAGTCCTTCAGGTTGTCCCGCAGCGACTGGCTCGGCACGGCGAGCACGATCGCCTCGGCGCCGTCGGCCGCGGCGGCCGGGTCATGGGTTGCGGTGATGGCGTCGGGCAGCCGCAGGCCGGGGAGGTAGTCGGGGTTCTCGTGCCGGCTGTTGATCGCCTCGCAGAGCGACTCCCGGCGGCCCCAGACGGACACCTGGTTCCCCGCGTTCGCCAGCACCGTGGCGAACGCCGTACCCCAGGAGCCGGCGCCGAACACCGCAACTTTGGTCATCGATTCTCCCCATCCTCGGTCTCAGCATCCCGCTCCATCGCGCGAGCCTTGCGCAGGTCGTACAACTCCTTGGGCGGGGTCTCGCCCCGCAGCACGCCGAGCTCGTCCGCGATCCGGTGCATGATCACCTCGGTTGCCTCGTGCAACAACTCGTTGGTGATCGGCTTGCCCTGGAACGCGCTCAGGTCGACCGGTTCGCCGGCGATCACCCGCATCGTCTTGCGCGGCAGCAGCCGGAGCTTCAGGCTGCCGTACGACGCGAACACCTCCTGCGCACCCCAGTTCGCGATCGGGATCACCGGGCAGCCGGTCATCAGCGCGACCCGGGCGGCGCCGGTCTTGCCGGTCATCGGCCACAGGTCCGGGTCCCGGGTGATCGTGCCCTCCGAGTAGACGCCGACACACTCACCCTGCTCCACGGCGGCGACAGCGGCCCGGAAGGCGTCCGCGGCCTCGGCCGTCTCGCGGTACACGGGAATCTGCCCGGCGCTACTGAGGATCCGCCCGACGATCGGCACCTTGAACACCGAGGCCTTGCCGAGCAGCCGTGGCACCCGCCGGCACTCCCAGATGAAGAAGCCCAGGACGAGCGGGTCGAAGTGCGAGATGTGGTTCGCCGCGAACACCACGCCGCCGGTCCGGGGCATGTTCTCCCGGCCGCGGAAGTCCTGCTTGGTCCAGATCAGCATGAACGGCTTGACGAGGGCAACGACCAGCCCGAACCAGAACCCCCGACGCGGCCGGGGCCCCTCGGCTGTCCGTTGGCCGTCCACTGCTGCCTCCTGCTGCTCGTCACTGCCGTCGGTCATGGGAGAATCCTGCCTGATGGCAGACCTACTGGTCGCTCCCTGGACCCTGGTGATCCCGGTGAAGCGTACGGCGATCGCGAAGAGCCGGCTCGCTGCGGCCTACCCCCAGCACCGTCCGGAGCTCGCCCGCTCCTTTGCAGTCGACACTACTGCGGCCGCGCTGGCTTCTCCCCTGGTTCGGGCCGTCCTTGTCGTCACGGACGATCCAGGGGTCGCCGCCGATGTCACTGCTGTCGGTGCCCGGGTGGTCCCGGACCTGCCGGGCGTCGGCCTCAACGAGGCACTCGAGCACGGAGCTGCCGCAGCTGCTGCGGAGTTCCCGGAGTCCGGTGTAGCCGCGCTGTCCGCCGATCTGCCCGCATTGCGCCCTGCTGAGCTCACCCTGGTCCTGGCCGCTGCTGTCGACCAACGGAACTTCGTGATCGACCTGCCAGGCACCGGTACGACGATGCTCACCGCGGCCCCGGGGGTCTGTCTGGATCCCCGCTTCGGCGTCGGTTCGGCCCTGGCCCATCAGGCATCCGGCGCAGTACCGATCGACTTGGCCGACATCATCTCCGTACGGCGGGACGTCGACACGGCTGCGGATCTCGCCCATGCGGTGCAGCTCGGCGTGGGTCCGCAAACAGCAGAGGTGATGTCGCTGGTCCTCGGCGCCGCAACCGGCACCGAAGGCATCGCCTGCTGATCCACCTCAGCGACAGCTACCGGCTGCACAGTTACGGTAGGCCAATGCAAGCAACCGTGAGCCGCTACGACACCGAGACGGGCGCTGGCGTGGTGTTGACCGACAGAGGCGTCGAACTCCCTTTCACAGCAGAGGCCGTCGCCCACACCCCTGTCCGGCTGCTGCGCCTCGGTCAGCGGGTCCGCCTGACCACTACCGGCTCCGGCGCCACCCTCACCATCACCGAGGTCCACTTCATCACCCTGCGGTAAATGCTCCGGACACGGCGAAGGCCGGTCGCCCCTGGAGTGGGGTGACCGGCCTTCGCTAGTACTGCACAGTGCTGGTGTTGCTTTGCTGCAGTGCTGAAGGTCAGCGGGCGGCTGCGCGCTTCGCCGGTGCCTTCTTGGCGGGGGCCTTCTTGGCCGGCGCCTTCTTGGCAACGACTGCCTTCTTGGCCGGCGCCTTCTTGGCGACGGTCTTGGCCGGGGCCTTCTTGGCCGGGGCCTTCTTCGCGACGGTCTTGGTTGCCGCGGCCTTGGCCGGCGCCTTCTTGGCGGCGGTCTTGGTCGCGGCGGCCTTCACCGGTGCGGCCTTCTTGGCGGGAGCTGCTGCCTTGGTGGCGGCCGGCTTCGGCGCGACCAGCTTCGGCAGCTTCTTCGCCCCGGAGACAACGGCCTTCAGCTCCGCACCCGCGCGGAACTTCGGAACCACGGTCTTCTTGGCACGCTTGGTCTCGCCGGTCCGCGGGTTGCGGACCATGCGGGCACCGCGCTCGATGGCCTCGAAGGCACCGAACCCGGTGATGGCGACCTTGCCGCCCTTCTTGGTCAGCTCGCGCTGAACGGTGTCGATCACCGACTCCAGGGCGTGCTGGGCCGAACGGCGATTTCCGTCGAAGTGCACTGCGAGCGCTTCGACCAACTGGCTCTTGTTCACTGCTTCCCTCCGTGAACTTAGGCGTCGAGCACAGCGCTCGATCTCACGTGAACGTTATGGACTCATCGGTGAGTTCACAAACACCAACGCGGCAATTCGGCCTTGTTTTAAGCGATTCGGGCCCGAAACAGCTCCGAATCGGCCCGAAAGGGTCCGCGAATCCCTGTAGAGCAACGAACCGGCGACCTTCGGTGACGCCGACGATGAGCGTCAGCGGCGCTTGCCGCGCAGCATCCGGACCCCGTTCTGGGCGGTGTCGAGGCCGCGGGTGAAGGTCGTTTCGCCCTTCCTCGCCCGCAGCGTTTCACTCACCTTGCCGAGCAACCAGTCCAGCAACGGCACCGCGACAGCGAGCACCACCCACATGATCAGTCGTCTCCGCAGGAACAACCACATCGCAGTCAGCCTCCTCGGCCTTGGTCCGGGTCAAGTGTTCGAAGACTAGTGCCCGGTTCCCCAACCACCGCCAACGCAGTACTAGAGCCAGCCGCGGCGCTTGAAGACCAGGTGCAAACCGCCGCACACCAAGGCCATCATCCCGACCGCGAAGGGATAGCCGAACTCCCAGTGCAGCTCCGGCATCACGTCGAAGTTCATCCCGTAGACGGTGCCGATCAGCGTCGGCGCGAACAGGATCGCCGCCCATGCGGAGATCCGCTTCACCTCTTCGTTCTGGTGGTTGCTCGCGACGGTGAGGCTCTTCATCTCCTCGTTCTGCTGCTGCGCGACCAGGGTCGCGTTCACCGTCAGGATGTCCCGCAGCAGTTCGCGGAACGCGGCCACCCGCTCGACCACCTGGGTGACGTGGTCCGCGACGTCACGCAGGGACCGCTGCAGTTCCTCGTCCACGCCGTACTTGTCGAAACCGGCCCGCAGCGACTCGAGCATGTCGACCAGCGGCCGGGTCGCGCGCTGGAACTCGATCACCTCGCGGGACAGTTCGTAGATCCGCCGCGACACCTTCGGATCGCCGCGGAACACCTCGGTCTCGATCTCGTCGATGTCGTTCTCGAGCCCGGCGACCACCGGCGCGTACCCGTCGACGACCTTGTCCATGATCGCGTAGAGGACCGCCTCGGTGCCCTGCCGGAGCAGCTCCGGATCGCGTTCCACCCGGCGCCGTACCGCGGCCAGGTTCGGCGCCTCGGCATGCCGGACCGTCACCACGAAGTCCGGGCCGACGAACACGTGCACCTCGCCGAACTCGACCTCCTCGGTCGCGTCCCGGTACCGCGCGGCCTTCAGGACGACGAACAGCGTGTCCCCGTAGCGCTCGAGCTTCGGCCGCTGGTGCGCCTGGATCGCGTCCTCGATGGCGAGCTCGTGCAGATCGAACTCCTGCGCCAGCGAGTTGAGCTCGCGCCGGTCCGGCCGGTACAAGCCGATCCAGGCAAGGCTTTTCGGTGCCTCGTGCAGGACCTGGTAGGTCTCGGCCAGTGACTCCGGCGAGGCGACCCGTCGACCGTCGCAATAGATCGCACTGTCCACCACGCTGTGCCCCTTGGGCTTGGAGCTGGGCACATGCTCGGCCGGCTTCGCCTCGACGGGTGTCGGTGCCGCTACACCACCGGCGGTGTAGCGGCGAGCGGCGGCACGCAGCGACGGGGTGCGACCGAGGGCGCGCAGGGTACGAATACGGAGGTCGGACATGAGTCCTCCAGGTGCGAGGTGCGGAGTGTGTGGGCATCGTCTGCCCGACCCCTGCGACCCGATGGGCCGCGCACTGGAAGAAGATTCAGCGTCTCAAGGTCGAGCGAGATCCGTATGTCTGGAGGGTTCGCTGCTCATGGCGCCCCACCTCCTAGATCTCGCCGGCCTTGTTCTGACAACTGCGTAAGGATAACACCGGAGTTATCGCCACCACTGTGCGTTTCGTTACGCCGACGTCTCTCCACCCCACCCAGCAACGTCCGAAGAACCTTGGCCTCTGGCCTCAGGTTCTTCGGACGCTAGGGGTGGTCTGTGGTCAGGCCTTGGCGGGGAGAGTTGCCGGTTTGAAGGCGGGACGGGTCGCCTCGTACGCCGTGATGTCGTCGGCGTGCGACAACGTGATTCCGACGTCGTCGAGGCCGTTCAGCAGCCGGTAGCGGGTGTAGTCGTCGATCTCGAACGGCGCCGACACCTCGCCGGCCGAGATCGTCTTGTTCTCCAGGTCGACCGTCACCTTGGTGCCCGGGTCTGCCTCGATCGCCGACCACAACTGCTCGACGACGTCCTGCTCGACGAGCGCCGCGAGCAGTCCGGCCTTGCCCGAGTTGCCCCGGAAGATGTCGCCGAACCGCGACGACACGACGACCCGGAACCCGTAGTCGAGCAGGGCCCAGACGGCGTGCTCGCGGGACGACCCGGTGCCGAAGTCGGGGCCGGCGACCAGCACCGAGACCCCGCCGTACTCGGGCTGGTTCAGGACGAAGGTCGGATCGTTGCGCCACGCAGCGAACAGGCCGTCCTCGAAGCCGGTCCGGGTGACCCGCTTCAGGTAGACCGCCGGGATGATCTGGTCGGTGTCGACGTTGCCGCGCCGCAACGGGGCCGCGGTGCCGATGTGCTGGGTGAAGGCTTCCATGATTCCTTTGTCCTCAGACGGTCTCGGGTACGGCGACAGCGACCGGCGGCAGATCCGCCGGGGCAGCGAGGGTGCCGGTGACGGCAGTAGCTGCAGCGACCAGCGGCGAGACCAGGTGAGTCCGTCCACCCTTGCCCTGCCGGCCTTCGAAGTTCCGGTTGGAGGTCGAGGCGCTCCGCTCGCCCGGGGCCAGCTGGTCCGGGTTCATCCCCAGGCACATCGAGCACCCCGCCCCACGCCACTCGGCGCCGGCGTCCTTGAAGATCACGTCCAGGCCCTCGGACTCGGCCTGCAGCCGGACCCGGCCCGATCCCGGTACGACGAGCATCCGGGTGCCCTGGGCAACCTTTCGCCCGGCGAGCACCCCGGCAGCGGCCCGGAGATCCTCGATCCGGCCGTTGGTACAAGAGCCGAGGAACACGGTGTCCACGTGCACCTCGCGCATCGGCGTACCGGCGGTCAGGCCCATGTACTCCAGGGCGCGCTCCGCGGCGACCTTGTCGTTCTCGGTGCTGAAGTCGTCCGGCGAGGGGACGGTCGCCGACAGCGGCACACCCTGGCCGGGGTTGGTCCCCCAGGTGACGAACGGGGCGACGTCCTCGGCGCGCAGGACGACCTCGCGATCGAAGCTGGCGTCCTCGTCGGTGGCGAGGCTCTTCCAGTACTCGACCGCGGCTTCCCAGTCGACGCCCTGCGGCGCGTGCGGCTTGTCCTTCAGGTACTCGAAGGTGGTCTCGTCCGGCGCGATCAGGCCGGCCTTGGCGCCCCACTCGATCGACATGTTGCAGATCGTCATCCGGGCTTCCATCGTCAGCGCGCGGATCGCCTCACCGCGGTACTCCACGATGTAGCCCTGGCCACCGCCCGTACCGACCTGCGCGATCAGCGAGAGCACCAGGTCCTTGGCCGAGACACCATCAGGCAGTACTCCATTGACGGTGACGGCCATCGTCTTCGGACGGGCCTGCATCAGCGTCTGGGTGGCGAGCACGTGCTCGACCTCGCTGGTCCCGATGCCGAAGGCGATCGCGCCGAACGCGCCGTGGGTGGAGGTGTGGCTGTCACCGCAGACCACGGTCATGCCGGGCTGGGTCAGGCCGAGCTGCGGGCCGATCACGTGCACGACGCCCTGGTCCGGGTCGCCCAGGGTGTGGATCCGGATGCCGAACTCCTCGGCGTTCCTGCGCAGGGTGTCCACCTGCGTCCTCGACACCAGGTCGGCGATCGGCTTGTCCACGTCCAGGGTCGGGACGTTGTGGTCCTCGGTCGCGATCGTCAGGTCGGGACGGCGGACCTGCCGGCCGGCCAGCCGGAGTCCGTCGAAGGCCTGCGGGCTGGTCACCTCGTGCACCAGATGGAGGTCGATGTAGAGGAGGTCGGGCTCTCCGTCGGCATGGCGCACCACATGCGCATCCCAGACCTTTTCCGACAACGTCCTACCCATCAGACTTCTCCTTTGAGGTTCGCTGGTGTTCGACTCGGTCGCCTACCACCTCACATTGCTCCGGTGGTGTCCGATTTTGCGACTTGCGTTCCACGATTCGAGACGGCAATATCGTCTCATGGACAACTCTAGCGGAGTCGGCGTTCTCGACAAAGCAGCTCTCGTTCTGTCCGCACTCGAGTCCGGACCGGCGACCCTGGCCGGACTCGTAGCGGCCACGGGACTGGCCCGGCCCACGGCCCACCGGCTGGCCGTCGCGCTCGAACACCACCGGCTGGTGGGGCGCGACATGCAGGGTCGCTTCGTGCTCGGGCCCCGGCTGAGCGAGTTGGCCTCCGCGGCCGGTGAGGACCGGCTGCTGGCGACAGCCGGACCGGTGCTGGCGCGACTGCGTGACATCACCGGTGAATCGGCCCAGTTGTTCAGGCGGCAGGGTGAGTACCGCGTCTGTGTCGCGGCTGCCGAGCGTCCGTCGGGTCTGCGCGACACCGTTCCGGTGGGTAGCCAGCTGACCATGGCGGCCGGGTCGGCCGCTCAAATACTGCTTGCCTGGGAAGACCCGGAGCGGATGCACCGCGGCCTCCACAACGCGACCTTCAACGCAGCGGCCCTGGCCGGCGTACGCCGCCGCGGCTGGGCGCACTCGGTCGGCGAACGCGAGCAAGGCGTCGCCTCGGTCTCCGCACCGGTCCGCTCTCCCTCCGGCAAGGTGATCGCGGCAGTCTCCGTCTCCGGCCCGATCGAACGCCTCTCCCGCCAGCCCGGCCGGATGCACGCCCCCGCCGTCATGGCCGCCGCCGAACGCCTCTCCGAAGCCCTCCGCCGCGCCTCCGAGTAAGCCAAGCCCGAGAAAGGGCACAGGCCTGGACGGCGGGCCTACAGTGAGGTGTGGCGTTGCGAGTTGTCTTTGCGGATGACAATTTCCTGGTGCGCGAAGGCATCTCCGCATTGCTCACTGAGTCCGCTGAGGTCGAGCTCGTCGACGTGGTCATGGATCCGGCGTCGCTGCTGGAATCTGTCGCGCTGCACCGGCCGGACGCGGTCCTGACCGACATCCGGATGCCCCCGACCTTCACCACCGAAGGCATCGACGCCGCCAAGCGGATCAGAGCCGATCATCCGTCGACCGGCGTCGTCGTGTTGTCCCAGTACGTCGAGGAGGACTACGCGTTCGACCTGCTGTCCGAGGGCGTCGCCGGCCTCGGGTATCTGCTGAAGGAACGGGTATCGCAGCGAGATGAACTGATCCGGGCTCTGTACGAGGTTGCCCGCGGCGGCTCGGTTCTCGATCCCAGCGTCGTCGAGGGCCTGCTGGCGCGGAAGGCGCAGGAGTCGCAGTCCCCCTTACCCCGTCTCACCGAACGCGAGCGCGAGGTGCTCCAGGAACTCGCAGCCGGGCGCAGCAATGAAGCGACGGCCACGGCACTGTTCATGAGCACCCGCGCCGTCGAGAAGCACATCAGTTCGCTCTTCCAGAAACTCGGCCTGTCGGACGAGTCCGACGTCAACCGTCGCGTGATGGCAGTCCTCGCCTTCCTCGAAGCCACCGGCGGACCGGCCGGCCGCTGACGCCGGTGCGGTCAACCGCACCACTCCAGGAGGACAGCACCCTGTCGCCGCCGGTGACTGATCACCCACGATGGCGGCCAGGAGGGTGAACAAGTGGCCGAGGTACGCGTTCTGATCGTGGACGACCAGGAACCGTTCCGTCGCGCGATCGCCGCCGTCGTCGCGGAGACGGACGGTTTCGCCGTCGTCGCATCCACCGCGTCCGGCGAGGAGGCGCTGCTCGCAGTCGCGAGGCTGCACCCCGGCCTCGTGTTGATGGACGTCAACCTGCCCGGCATCGACGGTATCGAGGCCACCCGGCGGATCACCCAGGACGCCGACCCGCCGGTCGTCGTACTGCTCTCGACCTACGACCGGGACGAGTTCGACGTCTCCAGTTGCGGCGCTGCGTCGTACCTGGCCAAGGCAGCGTTCGGCCCGGACCTGCTCGTAGCCGCGTGGGTCGCCGCCACGACTGAGCCCATCCACCCCACGGCGACCGAGCCGGTTGCTACACCGCCACCGGCTCCGGCTCGTCGATACCGACCGGAATGTTGATGGACAGCAGACCCACGTCCTCGAGCCACGGCCGTCCGCCCACCGCCTCGACCCGGTCGACGATCGCCTGTACGTCGACCTGGTCGCGGGCGAAACCACGGATCCCCACCACCAGCTCTCCTGCCACCATCCGCAGGTCGATCCGGGCAGCCGCGGATCCCGCCCGCAACGCCTCGACACAGCAGAAGTAGACCGCTGCCTCGACCCTGGCCGGGAACCGCCGGTCGGCCGACGGCTCGACGTGCAGGGTGGCCGCCAGACCGCTCCTGGCCAGCTGTGACCGGAGCGCGCGGGCGAGACCGGCACGGGCCAGTTGGGTGGGGAACACTCCGCGGGTCAGTTCCCGCAACGACTCGAGCGCGGTGTTCGTCTCGTCGACGAGTTGCTCGAGTTCGACCGATGCGGCGGTCCCCGACCTGGCCACGCTGAGGCCGGCCAACCGCTCCGGCATCGGCTGGAGATGCGACAGCACGTCCCGGGCGATCGCTGACTCCAACCGGCAGCGAGCGGCATCGTCGGCCGCGATGATCCTGCGCCGGGACTCGGCGAGTGCGCCGGTGGTGCGATCCAGAGCAGCCACATGCACCGCCAGCTCGGACTCCATCGCGGCGTTGCGGAACGCCAGCGCGGTCTGGTCGGCCAGATCATGCAGCAGCTGCTCGTCCGCGGCCAGGAGTCCGTGCCCCTTCGGCATCGTGACGCCGATGCTGCCGAGGACGTCGCCACCGTGCCGGACAGGCACTTCGTACTCCGGTGCCCCGTCGGCGGGACCGGGCCACGCGGCGGAGATTCCGGCCGAGCCGGGAACCTGCAGGACCGCGGTCGAAGATCGAGCAGACACAGCCCGCCCGGCCGCTTCTGCGACAGCCGGCAGCAGCGACGTCGGCGAGGGGGTCTCCGCGAGGCGACGGCTGAACTCGGACAGTTCCTCGTAAGGCTGCGCCCTGGCCCCGTAGGCGAGCCGGTTCGCCAACCGGACAACCCGCCGGCGGAGCGGCTGGAACGCGAGGGCGACCAGCGAGGTGGCGAGCAGCGACAGCCAGAATCCGCTCGTCCGCGTGTGGACGAGGCCCGCGACCGCCAGCACGAGGCCGGTGTAGCCGATCCCGGCGAAGATGGTGCCCAGGGCAAGGACGACGGCGCGGTTGATGATCAGGTCCAGGTCGAACAGCCTGTAACGCAGGACCGCGACGGCGAACAGCAGCGGCAGACAGAAGTAGGAGACGAACAGCGGGAGACTCGCGATCCACGTCTGCTGTCCGCCGTTGAACAGCTGGACGACGATCAGGAAGACGAAGCTCGAGGCGATGAATACCACCGCCAGGGCAATCAGCCGCAACTGCTGCCGCTGCTCACCTCGGCTACGACGCAGTCGGCGCACCATGGACACCATGGCCGCGACCAGGCCGCCGGCGATGAGGGGCAGACCTGCCGTGGACAACAGACTGCCGACCGGCCCGACAACCTCGCTGTCGATGTCGAACTCGGTCGGCGACAGGGTGAGCACGCTCGCGGCGTAAAAACAGAACCCCAGCACGGACACCACGGCCGCAGCGCGCCAACGACGGGACAGGAAATGGCCGTCCGGCGCGATCATGAAGAGGATGGCCAAGGCGGCGAGCGAGAGCTGACCACCCAGCAGGGCCGAGATCCAGCCCGCCACCCCTCCGAGGCTGCGCGACCCAGGCCCGTCGGCAGTGATCACCCAGACGCTGTAGGCCTCGGTCAGCAACGAGATCGAGGCGAGGAAACCGGTCAGGCAGAGCAGCCAGCCGATCGGGTGCCGTGCCCACCGCGCCACGATCAGCGCGCCCATAGCCGCACACCCAACGACCGCGCCGGTCACGAATGGGAAGCCGTGCACGGCAACGGCCTCCTCGGAGAGCAGCGGCCGATAGGCCGAGGTCACCCAGACATCTGCCCCCGCGATCAGCACAGTGAGCGCCGTCAGGACCCAGGCCACGCGCGCGTACATGTCAGCCTCCCTGCCGGCGCACGGCCGGCAGGCTCGCTGACACCAGGGTGCCGCGCGACGCAGTCGTCTCGATCGTCAGCGTTCCACCGACCGACTCGACCCGGTCACGCATGTTGGCCAGACCGGCGCCGGCATGCGCGGCCCCGAGATCGAAGCCGGCGCCGTCATCCTGGACGGTCACCTGCAGAAGACTGGGACCGCCCCGAAGGTCCAGGCGGATCGCCTTCGCCGACGAGTGTTTGGCCGAGTTCTGCAGGGCTTCCAATGCGCAGAAGTACGCCGCCGCCTCGACGCCGGCCGGGTAGCGGCCGGTGTCAGCCCCGATCAGTTCGATCGGCAGCGGGCTCCGTGAGATCGCCGTCCGCAGCGCGGCCGCAAGCCCTTCATCGACCAGCAGGCTCGGGTAGATGCCCCGCGAGAGGCTGGTGATCGTCTCGATGGTCGCGGTCGCCGCCTCGCACTGCTCGGCGACCAGCCGATCGGCCCGTTCGGGTGACCTCACGGCCAGGGTATGGGCGAGCCTCAGGTTCACCGCGAGCGCGACAAGATGCTGTTGTGCGCCGTCATGGATATCGCGTTCCAACCGCCTCCGCTCGGCGTCCTGCGCGTCGACGAGGCGCTGACGGGACATCCTCAGTGCCTCCGCCAAAGTGGACAACTCCGTGAGCCGATGTACGAGCTCGGCCCGCAGCCGCGCGCCGCGCAGTACCAGCCCGGCCTGATTCGCCAGCCCTGCGAAAAGGCGTTCCTCGATCGGTGTGAGCGGTACGTTCTCGTGTTCCTGGAGGGCCAGGACGCCCAGCAGCTCCCCGGCCTGGCGCACCGCGAGCTCACGTCGGCCGGGCAGATCGCCGACTGTGGGCGATCGGTCAGCGCCAGGCGGCCAGGTCGCGGCGAGTCGCAGCTGGTCGTCCACCATCAGCCAGACCTGCGCTGCCTTCGCGCCCGTTCCCTCGGCCAGTACTTCGGCCATCCGGGCCGGCAGGTCGTTCTCCGCCAGGTTGCCGGTCACGGCCGGCGAGAAGTGGCTCAAGACCTCGTACGGCGACTGCCGCCCTCCGTGCACCAGGCGCGATATGACGACCTCGAGCCGTGACTGCACAGGGCCGAAGGCCAGTGCCACCACCGCAGTGGCCACCACCGAGAGTCCCAGGTGCGGCGAAGCCGTGTGGCCGACGATCGCGCCGCCACCGAGGACGACGAGGACGTAGACCAGCACCACGAACACTACGAGCCCGCCCAACACCAGCAGGGCAGCGAGTTGTTCACGGCCGGTCCGCCGTCGCCCCCACAACTTCACGTCTGCAGTCTGCGCCCATCGGCACCGCTATGGGAGTGCCCGAACCCCCTGGGTGGGGTCAGCCGCACGATCGTCCGCTGATTGCCCACGGCCAGCGCCCGGATGCCGTGCGCCCAGCCCGATGGGAGCGAGCCGCCGGAACGCCTTAGCTGGGATCACGCCGCTCGACCGGGGGGTCGAAACCCAGGCACAACGAAACCAGGTACAGGGAGAATCACACATGTCTGCCACCACCAGCATGACCGGCAGCACCACCACTCCGAGCACAGCTGCGGCTCGGGCCGAGGGCGTCAGCAAGTACTACGGCACCGGCGACGCAACCGTCGTCGCGCTCAAAGACGTCTACGTCAGCCTCGAGGCCGGCCAGTTCACCGCGATCATGGGCCCGTCCGGCTCGGGGAAGTCGACGCTGCTGCACATGCTCGCCGGCCTCGACCGGCCGACGTCGGGCGAGGTCTACCTCGGGGACACCCAGGTCAGCTCGCTCAACGACAAGGCGCTCACACTGCTCCGTCGGGATCAGATCGGGTTCATCTTCCAGTCGTTCAACCTGCTCCCGACGATGAGCGCCGCGGAGAACATCGTGCTGCCGATCCGCATCGCGGGCCGCAAGCCGGACGAGCTCTGGGTCAAGTCGATCGTCGACAAACTGGGGCTCGCCGACCGGCTGACCCATCGCCCGACCGAACTGTCCGGCGGTCAGCAGCAACGGGTGGCGGCGGCTCGCGCCCTGGCCTCGCGTCCGCAGATCGTCTTCGCCGACGAGCCCACCGGTGCGCTCGACTCGGCTTCGGGCACCGAGCTGCTCACCTTCCTGCGCAAGGCGGTCAAGGAGCTGGGCCAGACGGTCGTCATGGTCACCCACGACCCGACCGCGGCCAGCTACGCCGACCGGGTCCTGTTCCTGGCCGACGGGCACGTCGTCGACGAGATGTTCGAGCCGACCGCCGACGCCGTTCTCGACTTCATGAAGCACCTAGGAGCCTGAGCCATGTTCACCGCAACGCTGCGCGGCATGCTCGCGCACAAGGTGCGACTCGTCCTGACCGTCGCCTCGATCGCACTCGGGGTCGCGTTCCTGGCCGGCACTCTCGTCCTGACCGACACCATGCGGCTGGCCTTCGACCAGCTGTTCGGCAAGGTCTCCGCCGGCACCGATGCGGTCGTCCGCGCCGAGGCCGCCTACAGCCAGTCCGAAGGCATCAGCACCAGCCGGGCGCCCATCCCGGCCTCCGTCCTCGCCCAGGTCCAGAAGGCCGACGGCATCCGGACCGCCGAGGGCTCGGTCAGCGGCTACGCGCTGCTGACCGACAACGGCGGCAAGGCCGTTCTGACCAGCGGCGGAGCTCCCACCATGGGCTACAGCCTGCCGGCAGACCCGGCACTGCGGGGCGACGTCGAGCTCCTCAGCGGCACCGCACCGGCCGGACCGCGTCAGGTGGCGATCGACGCCACCAGCGCCGAGGAACACCACATCGCGCTCGGCTCCACCATCAAGGTTCTGTTCCGCGGTCCGACGCAGGAGTTCACGGTGGTCGGCACTGTCGGTTTCGGCGGGGAGAAGAACCTCGGCGGTACGACGGGGGCGTACTTCGACTCCGCCACCGCACAGCGGGTGCTCGGAGCTCCCGGCTTCTTCGACGCGATCAACGCCAGCGCCGACCCCTGGGTGACACCGGCCGCGCTCGTCCAGAACATCAACGCGGTCCTGCCTGACGGCGCCGAGGCGGTCACCGGCGCGACCGTGGTGAAGGAGTCCACGGACGCGGTGAACGAAGACCTCAAGTTCGTCACCGTCCTGTTCATGATCTTCGCCGGCATCGCGCTGTTCGTCGGTTCCTTCATCATCTGGAACACGTTCACCATGACGATCACCCAGCGGTCTCGCGAGATCGCCCTGCTGCGGGCCATCGGCGCCACCCGGCGCCAGGTGAACCGGAGTCTGATCGTCGAGGCGCTGCTGCTCGGCGCCCTCGCGTCAGCGGTGGGTATCGGTCTCGGTCTCCTGGTCGCCAAGGGCCTCAGCCTGCTGATGGACGCGGTCGGCTTCAGCCTGCCCAGTACGTCGATGCAGGTCGAGCCGCGCACCATCGTGGTGTCCCTCCTGGTCGGAACCCTGGTCACGGTGGTCGCGGCGCTCGTCCCGGCGTACCGGGCCACGAAGGTGCTGCCGGTGGAGGCTCTGCGTGAGGCGGTGCCGGGCTCCGGGAACCCGACCAGGAAGCGCATCATCGCCGGTGGCATCGTGACCGGCCTCGGTCTGGCCGGGCTGTTCACGACCCTGTACGCCGACTTGACCATGAAACTGTTCGGCCCCAGCAGGCCGACCATCATCGTCGGTGTGCTGATGCTGCTGCCGGCAGCCGCCCGTCCGCTCGCCTCGCTGATCGGCGTGCCGCTTCGGCTGCGGGGCATGCCTGGCGAACTGGCCCGGCAGAACGCGATGCGCAACCCCCGCCGTACCTCGTCCACAGCGGCCGCGTTGATGGTCGGCCTGACGCTGGTCGTCAGCATGGGCGTGTTCGCCTCTTCGCTGAAGGCCTCGTTCGGTGACGTCATCGGGGACTCGGTCAACGCCGACCTGTTCGTGACTCCTTCGAGCACTCAGGCCCCGGGCTTCAGCCCCGAGGTGATCAACGCGGTCAAGGCCGTCCCGGGCGTCGGTCTGGTGGCGTCCAGCGGTTGGGGCGAGGCCCGCTTCGACGGGTCGGACTCGAGTTACTCCGCCGTCGACCCGGCGACCGCCGCCGAGGGGCTGAACCTCGGGCTGTCGGCCGGCTCGATCACGGCGCTCGGTACGAACGGCGTCGTGGTCTCGCAGTCCGCGGCCACCTCCCACGGGTGGAAGCTGGGCGCCGTCATCAAGAGCGAGTTCGCTGAAACCGGCAAGCACGATCTGAAGGTCGTCGGCATCTACAACACCAAGGGCTGGATCGGCGACAACTTCATCATCAGCATCGCCGCCCAGACGGCCGCCGCCGGACAGCAGTTGACCGCTTCCGGCCTGGTCAAGCTGACGCCGGGCGCTGACCGGTCGACCGTGCAACGCGACATCACCGCGGCGCTGGCCAGCCATCCTGACGCGAAGGTGCTCGATCGGAAGGGCTTCGAGAAGGAGGCCAGCGGCTTCATCGACAAGTTGCTCACCTTCGTCACGGTGATGCTGTTGCTGGCGGTCCTGATCGCCCTGCTGGGCATCGTCAACACGCTGGTGCTGTCGGTCTTCGAGCGAACCCGCGAGTTGGGCCTGCTCCGGGCAGTCGGCATGACGCGGGCTCAGGTCAGGGCCATGGTGCGCTGGGAGTCCGTGGTGATCTCGCTGATCGGTGCGCTGTCCGGCGCCGCGCTGGGCATCGGGTTGGGGCTCGCACTCTCCCAGGCACTGGCGGACGAGGGCATCAAGTCCATCTCGATCCCGGGCCTGCAGGTGGCGCTCTATGTGGTGGCAGCTGCGGTGGCCGGCGTACTGGCCGCCATCGGACCGGCGAGATCCGCCGCCAAGGTCGACGTCCTGAAGGCGGTGGTCGCGGACTGACCTCCGCTGGAGGGAACAAAGAGCGAAGGCCCGGACCGTGAGGTCCGGGCCTTCGATTTCTCTGGTAGCCCCGACGGGATTCGAACCCGCGCTACCGCCTTGAGAGGGCGGCGTGCTAGGCCGCTACACAACGGGGCCAGAGGGTTGTCGACCGACTCCGAAGAGCCGGGCAACGAGGATGAACTGTACCTAACTTCCAGCGATACGGTCCAATCGCTGGGGTACTAGGACTCGAACCTAGACTAACTGGACCAGAACCAGTCGGGCTGCCAATTACCCCATACCCCAAAGCATTTCACTGCGATCGTGAGTTCGTTTTCCGCCCTCACAACCTGGCCCGCTGAGCCTACCCGAGCACCCTCCGGATGCCAAAACGGGGGTCACGCTCAACGCCTGTCACTCCCGTCACACCAGTCTCCGGCCAGGACCGCCGCCGGGCATCGGCAGTGACACCAACGGCAGGTCGCAGGTGGTCGCCAGCTTCATCCGCCGGGCCATCAGAATCGCGATCACTCCGAACGCCGCGAACTTCACCACATCGACGATGACGAGCGACCATGGCGCGTCCGACGCACCCAGGCTGTCCCCCACGCTGTCCGTCAGCGCGGCATAGATGAACGTCACCACGTTGTTCGCCGCGTGCGCCGCGATCGGCGCCTCCAGCCCACCGGTACGAACCGCGAGAATGCCCGCCACCAGACCGAACGCGAACCGGTCGAGGAACAACGCCGGGCTCTCCCACGGCCAGACCTGGTGCGCCATCGTGAACAGCACCGTGGTGATCAGGATCGCGACCACCGGGCCGCGCACCATCGAACCGACCGCCTGCAGCAGGTACCCGCGGAAGAAGTACTCCTCGCCCGCGGCCTGGAACGTGGACGTCAGCAACGTCACAGCGATGACGGCCGCCGCGTCCTTGGCCACTCCACCACTGCCGTCGCCGAGCAGGTCCACCCCACCGAGGTCGATCACGCCGAGCATCACCAGTTCGAGCGCGACCGCAGCGAGGCCGAACCACGCCAGCGGCCGCCACCGCAGCCGGCCCGTGACCGACGACAGCAGGCCCGGCGTCTGGTGGTTGACCCTCGTCGCCACCACCATGCACAGCGGGATCAGCACGATCAGCGACAGGTTCGTCGCGAGCAGGCCGAGCCAGGAGACCGTGCCCTCCGGGTCCTTCCGGATCGCGGCCTGGATGCTCAGGATCACCACGCCGGCGAACATCCACCCGACCAGGATGGTCAGGGCTCCGAGGAGCACCGTCCAGCCCGCGGTGACCGGGTTCCGCAGCAACCGGTGGTACGGCTGCGGACCAGCATCGCCTTTGTCCGCGGTCGACCCGGGCCGCGGCGTCACGTCGTACGGCATCGGGTCAGTCCGCCGGAAGCAGGGCGCGGGCCTGCTCCAGCCGGCGGAGCGAGCGCTCCCGGCCGAGCAGTTCCAGCGACTCGAACAGCGGCGGCGAGATCCGGCGGCCGGAGATCGCCACCCGGACCGGGCCGAACGCGTTCTTCGGCTTCAGTCCGAGTCCTTCGATCAGCGAGGCGCGCAACGCCTGCTCGATCGCGTCGGTCTTCCACTCGCCCACCGCGGCCAGCGCCTTCGACGCCGCCTCCAGTACTGCGCCGGCGTCGCCGGTCAATACCTTCGCGGCCGCATCCGGGTCCACCCGGAACGCAGCCTCGTCGACGAACAGGAAGTCGAGCATCTCGACGGATTCCGACAGCGTGTTCATCCGCTCCTGCACCAACGGCACCGCGGCGCGCAGTACGGCGAGCTGCTCGTCCGACGGCTCGGCCGGCAGCACGCCCGCCTTCGCCAGGAACGGGACCACACGACTGGCGAACTCGTCCGGCGGGAGCAACCGCATGTGCGACGCGTTGATCGCCTCGCACTTCTTCGGGTCGAACCGGGCCGAGTTGGAGTTCACCTTGCGGATGTCGAACGCCTTCACCATCTCGTCCATGGTGAACACGTCGCGGTCGTCCGCGATCGACCAGCCGAGCAGGGCCAGATAGTTCAGCAACCCCTCGGGCAGGAAGCCACGCTCCAGGTACTCACCGAGACCGGAGCCCGCGTCGCGCTTGGACAGCCGCTTGTTGCCCTCGCCCATCACGAACGGCAGGTGGCCGAACCGCGGCGTTTTGCCCGAGCCGATGCCGATCTCCGCGAGCGCCTCATACAGCGCGATCTGCCGCGGCGTCGAGGACAGCAGGTCCTCGCCACGCAGGACGTGGGTGACCTCCATCAGCGCGTCGTCGACCGGGTTCACCAGCGGGTAGAGCGGGTAGCCGTTCGCCCGCACCAGCACGTAGTCGCCCAGGTTCTCGGGCAGGAAGGTGATCTCGCCGCGGACCAGGTCGTGGAAGGTGATCGGCCGGTCCGGCATCCGCAGCCGGACGACGGGACGCCGCCCCTCGTCGATGTACGCCTGCACCTGCTCGGGGGTGAGCGAGCGGCAGTGCCCGTCGTACCCGCTGTGCTGACCCGCGGTACGGGCTGCTTCGCGGCGCTGGTCGAGCTCCTCCTGCGAGCAGTAGCAGTGGTACGCCTTGCCCGCCGCGAGGAGCTTCGCCACGACGTCCGCGTAGATGTCCATCCGCTCGGACTGCAGGTACGGGCCGAACTCGCCGCCGACCTCGGGGCCTTCGTCCCAGTTCAGGCCGAGCCAGCGGAGCGAGTCGAGCGTGTACTGCAGCGCCTCAGGGGTGTTGCGGGCCTTGTCGGTGTCCTCGATCCGGAGGACCAGCTTGCCGCCGTAGTGCCGGGCGAAGGCCCAGTTGAACAGCGCGCTGCGGATGTTGCCGACAGTCAGCAGCCCGGTGGGCGACGGTGGGAAGCGCACGCGGACCTGGCTCGGCTCCAAGCCGCCGAGAACGTCGTCGTCGGTCGGGGCAGGCTTGTCAGTCACGCACGATCACCTTGTTCGTCAGAGTTCCGAGTCCTTCGATGCTGATCTTGACCTCGTCGCCGGGCAGCATCGGGCCGACCCCCGCGGGGGTGCCGGTGAGCACCACGTCGCCGGGCAGCAGCGTGGTGAAAGAGGTGATGTAGGCCAGCACCTCGGGGATGTCGAAGATGAACTGCGAGGTCCGCCCGTCCTGCTTCGGCTCGCCGTTCAGCGTGGTGGTCACCCGGACGTCGGAGACGTCGAGCTCGGTGCTGATCCACGGGCCCAGCGGGCAGAACGTGTCGTACCCCTTGGCCCGGGCCCACTGCCCGTCGGTCTTCTGCAGGTCCCGCGCGGTCACGTCGTTCGCCACGGTGTACCCGAAGATGACCTCGTGCACGCGCTCCTTCGGCAGATCGCGGCAGATCCGGCCGATCACGATCGCCAGCTCGCCCTCGAAGTGCAGGTTGTTGGTCTGCTCCGGGTAGACGATGCCGTCGCGCGGCCCGATCACCGAGGTGTTCGGCTTCAGGAAGATCAGCGGCTCGGCCTGCACCTCGTTGCCGAGCTCCTCGGCGTGGGCCTGGTAGTTCCGCCCGACGCCCACCACCTTGCTGCGCGGGATCACCGGGGCCAGCAGCCGGACGTCCGCCAGTTGCAACTGTTCGCCGGTGAACTGGACGGGCCGGTACAGCGGGTCCGAGTCGAGGACGGCGACAGTGCCGACGAGCCCCTCGGGGTCGTCGGTCTCGACGACGCCGTACTTCGGCTCGTCGTCGACGGAGAATCTGGCGATGCGCACAACAGGGCCTTTGCTCAGCGTGGGTCAGTGTGGGTCAGGGTGGGTCAGGGTGGGGATGAACAACGGCCACGAGCCTACCGCCGTGCCCAGGTGAGACAGTTACATGGTGACGACTGACATCCGCCTGGCCCGGCCCGACGAGTACGACGAGGTCGGCCGGCTCACCGTTGAGGCGTACCAGGCAGACGGGTTCTTGGCCGAGGGCTCCGACTACAGACTGAGGTTGCTCGACGCCGCCGACCGGGCCGCCAAGGCCGAACTCTGGGTCGCGGCCGACGGCGCGAACCTGCTCGGCACGGTCACGTTCTGTACTCCGGGCTCCGTCTACGCCGAGATCGGCAAGGACGGCGAAGGCGAGTTCCGGATGCTCGGCGTCTCCGCCAAGGCCCGCGGTCTCGGCATCGGCACCGCACTCACCTTGCACTGCATGCAACGCAGCCTGGATCTGGGATTCAGCCGGATCGTCATGTGCAGCGCCTGGAACATGGCCGCCGCCCACCGCATCTACGAGCGCCTCGGCTTCACCCGCATCCCCGAACGCGACTGGTCCCCCTTCCCCGGCAACGACCTGTACGCGTTCGCCCTGGACCTATGAACAGAACACCTCTGTCCGCGGTTGCACTCGAGCCCACTGACTGGGAGCCTTTGCAGGCAGCTCATGTGGCCCGGGTCGACTCGTTGCTGGCCGACCACTTGGACCGCAAACGACGCCGCGAACCACACCCGGTCGAGGACTTCCTCTTCACCTACTACCCGACCCGCCCGAACCAGCTCCGCACGTGGCACCCGGGCCCGGGGATCCACCTGCTGCGCGCCCCGCAGTACAAGGGAAAGCGCGGATACCTGTACTGCGAGGGCGCGGCGCAACTGGATCCCGCGGAGATCTCGCGTCGCGCGGACTCGATCGCCTGGATCCAACAGTTGCTGACGGCAACCGCCAACCGCCGGCCCCAGTTCGGCTGCTTCGGCCTGCACGAATGGGCGATGGTCTACCGCGGCGAGGAGATCCGCCACGACGCCTGGCCGCTCCGTCTGGGCGCGGAGGGCACCGACCGCGTCGTCGAGTCGCACAAGATCGCCTGCTCCCACTTCGACGCCTTCCGCTTCTTCACAGAACCGGCCCGCCCCCTGAACCTTCTCCAACCCACCCGTGAGGCCCAGCCGGCCCTGGAACAAGGCGGCTGCCTCCACGCCAACATGGACCTCTACAAATGGGCCGGCAAGTTGATGCCCTTCACCCCCAGCTCCCTGGTCCTGGACTGCTTCGAACTGGCCCGCGACATCCGCACCCTCGACATGCGCGCCTCCCCGTACGACTTCACCAACCTGGGCTACGAACCAGTCGAAATCGAAACGCCGTCCGGCAAAGCGACCTACGCCGAAGCCCAACGAACCTTCGCCGACCGAGCCCATCCCCTCCGCCTCCAACTTGCCGAACTCTGCGAGAACCTCCTCTCCCCCGCCATCAGCTGAGGACGACTGCCATGCCTGAACTGCCGTTTGGCCTGCCGGGGCGGTTCTGGCGGGGGAATCTGCATGCGCACTCCAACCTGTCGGACGGGGCGTTGTCGCCGGAGGAGCTGTGCGGGATTTACCAGGAGGCTGGCTATGACTTTGTGGCTGTCACCGATCACTTCAGGGCGAAGTACGGGTTCCCGTTGACTGATACGCGGGCCTTGCGGAGCTCGGGGTTCACCACGCTTTTGGGTGCTGAGTTGCACGCACCGCGGACCGAGTTCTCGAGTGAGTGGCACATCATCGCGCTCGGGCTGCCGCTTGGTTTCCCGCCACCGAGCCCCACCGAGTCTGGGCCGGAGCTGGCCCGGCGGGCTCGCGCCGCGGGGGCGTTCATCGGGATGGCACACCCCTCGGCATCTCTGCTGACGCTTGCCGATGCGGAGAGTCTGGACGCCGCGCACGCCGTCGAGGTTTACAACGCCCTGTCGGCGTGGGAGGACCGGGGCGACAGTTGGCATCTGTGCGATCTCCTGCTGGGCCGAGGACACCGGCTCGGCGCCTATGCGGCCGACGATGCCCACTTCCAGCCGCAGGATCCACCGGGTTGCGCAGCTTGGGTGCAGGTGCGCGCTGAGTCCTTGGACCCCGACGCACTGCTTGCCGCTCTCAAGGCTGGGCACTACTACGCCAGTACCGGGCCTGAGATCCAGGACATCCGTCTCGAAGACGGCAGGATCACGATCCGCTGCTCGCCGGTCGCCAGAGTGCTCGTCACGGGCTGCGTTCCTGGCAAGGAAGTGCAGGCCGGCGACGGGCTCACCGAGTGCTCGCTGCCACTGGACATGTTCCGGGCGAGCGCCTACCTCCGGGTGACCGTGGTCGATTCGACCGGCGGTCGCGCCTGGAGCAACCCGATCTGGCTTCCGGTGGCTGCGAGCTGACCCGTTTCATCCGGCGTTGATTTATGTCCATCTGACGTGTGTACCTCTGTGCCTTTCTGATGGCATCCTCGATGTCGCTCTGCATCGACGTGGACAGTCGCGTCGGTGTCCGCCCCCAACGAGAGAGCGAACATGAGAAATCAGCCTGCCCAAGAACCCCCGAAGAAGACCCGCCGACGCCGTTTGATCGGGGTGGTGCTCGGCACCGCCGCGCTGATGGTCACCTCCGCGGCCGCGGCGTACGCGGCCCCGCCGCCCTCGCTGCCGCAGAACGCCGGCGGCCTCGAGCAGACCTTCTCGCCCGCCTACGACTACGACGGCGACGGGTGCTACGCCACCCCCGCGATCGGCGCGGACGGCACCCTCAACCCCGGACTGAACACGACCGGCGCCGTCAACGGCAGTTGCCGGGACCAGTCCGACCTCGACAACACCAACACCTACGCCCGCTCGAAATGCAACAACGGGTGGTGCGCGGTCGTCTACGCCAGCTACTTCGAGAAGGACCAGGCCGTGGCCGGCAGCGGTCTCGGCGGTCACCGGCACGACTTCGAACACGTCATCTCGTGGGTCAACCAGGCGGCCAACCAGGTCGACTATGTGACCACGACACAGCACGCCAGCCAGGTGACGTACCCCCGCTCACAGGTGCGCTTCGACGGTACGCACCCGAAGGCCGTCTACCACAAGGACGGCGCGAGCACGCACTTCTTCCGGCTCGCCAACAGCAACGACGAGCCGCCGGAGAACCACTACCACAACTGGCGCTACCCCCCGCTGGTCGACTGGAACGGCTGGCCGAGCACCTCGTTGCGGGACACCCTGATGAACGCCGACTTCGGCTCCGCGACGATCAAGATCACTGACAAGGACGACCGCTTCCGTAACCTCCTCAACGCCTCCAAGCCGGGCGGGATCCCGTTCGACCCCTGGGCCTGATTCCGGTCGACGGGGTGCCACTGGTCGCCAGTGGCACCCCGTCTTCTTGTTCACGGTTGTTCATTAACCTTGAATAAGCGATACTCGGAGTCATGGCTCGCGTCGAACTGCATCGGTGGCCGGGGCACCCTGACGGGTTCACCCGGGCCGAACGGCTGGGCGGGTCGTACGAGTTGTACTTCCCGGATCCGCTGGTGGGCCGCGAGTTCGACCTGAGCACGGAGGTGCAGGCGGCGCTGGAGGATGCGGCCGGCGACCTGGCCCGCTTCGACGCGACGGCGACCGTGCTCACGAACAGCGAAGCGCTGGCCCGGTTGCTGCTGCGAGCCGAAGCGGTCGGGTCGTCGCAGATCGAGGGTCTGGTCGTGGGCGCCCGGCGGTTGCTGAAGGCCGAGGCACTGCGGGACAACTCGCGCCACCACGACGTCACGGCCGAAGAGGTTCTCGGCGCGGTCGATGCGATGACCTGGGTCTCGGAGTCCGTCCGGATCGGGGACAAACTCCAGGTCGAGCACCTGCTGGAGGCGCATCGGCGGTTGATGGCGCACTCGCCGAATCCGGAGTTCGGCGGCGAGGTGCGCTACCTGCAGAACTGGATCGGCGGCCGCTCCCCCGCCGAGGCGTACTACGTCCCGCCGCCGGCCCAACTGGTGCCCGAACTGCTCGAGGACCTGATGGCGTTCGTCCGGGAATCCCCCCTTCCCGTGCTGGCGAAGACCGGGATCGCGCACGCGCAGTTCGAGACCATCCATCCCTTTGCCGACGGCAACGGCCGGACCGGGCGGGCGCTGATCCACCTGATCCTGCGGGCCGACGGACTGATGGAGCGATCCATCCCGCCGGTCTCACTGTCACTCGCGACCCAGGCCACGCAGTACGTCGAAGCGCTCACCGCCTTCAGGCACACCGGCAAGGCGACGAACGCACGAGCTCGCGGTGCCGCGAACGAGTGGCTCCTCTTGTTCGCGACGGCGTGCAGCCATGCGACGGCCGAGGCGGCTCGCTTCGAACGGACCACGGCAGACCTCAAGGCAGCTTGGCGGGAACGCGCCGCTCCCGTACGCGCGGGATCAGCCGTCGACCTGCTGATCGAGACCTTGCCGGCGGCACCGGTGCTCACCCTCGGCGCCGCGGCCGGGCTCATCGACAGGTCACAGCAGGCCGCCAATCAGGCCCTCGCCCGACTGACCGCGGTGGGCGTGCTCCGAGAGGTCACGGACGGCCGCCGCAACCGCGTCTACGAGGCACCCGAACTGATCGACGCCTTCACCTTGCTGGAACGCCGTTTCGCCAGCCCAGCAGCAGATACCCAGATCGAACCTCCTAGCAGACCAGTACCGTCAGCGCCGCGACCAACACGCTGAGCCGATTGACTTTGCTCCTCCCGGCGATGAACAATTCGAACATACGTTCGAGAGCTGGACCAAAATCGGGGAGTGTGAGGAACTGTGATGCCGGAGCCGTTCGACTGGGACATCCTGCAGCGGCCGTCCGCGATGGCGATGGTGCGGGGTCAGCTCGGCTTCAGCTGGATGGTGCTGTCGGGCCGGCTCGCCGCACTGACGGACGAGGAGTACTTCTGGCGCCCGAGCAGCGAGGCGCTGACCGTTGTGCGCCGGCAGTACGCCGGGCGGTTCCGCTCAATCGGCTCGGGTGAATGGGTCGCGCAGTGGCCGGACGAGCCGGATCACCGGGGACCGCGCACGATCGCCTGGCTGATCGCCCACCTCACCGAGACGTTCTTCGAGCGCTGGGAGTGGACCTTCGGCGGCAGCCACCAGGGACGGGCGGACATCACCCTGCACGGCAACGCGCGGGACGCGGTCGCCTGGCTCACGCACTGGGTGGACACCTGGCAACAGTCGATCGCGGAGCTCGACGAGGAGCAGGTGATGACGGTCGGCCTGAGCCAGGCCACAGAGCTCGACGCGGCCGAGCCGTTCGGTCATGTCGTCCTCCGACTCAACCGCGAACTCATCCACCACGGCTCCGAGATCATGACGCTCCAGGACCTCCATGCGCTGGCCGCCTGACCGGCTCAGCCGGCCGGAACAAGATCCGCGACACCCGGCGCGTCGGTTCACAAAATGTCGGAGGTGGGATCTAGAGTCACTACCACTGGTGGTTCTGAGTGGCTCACACCACAAGATGTGGTCACTCGGAGGCAAGAGGGGAATCCGGTGGGAATCCGGAGCTGCCCCGCAGCGGTGAGCGGAGACCCTCCGCGAGTCCGAATACCTGCCACCAGCGCGCGTGCCGCCGGCACGCGTTGTCCGAGACCTCGCGGGTGGGTCGCAGGGCGTGACAGCAGCAGCTCGGTCCGGTGTGCGTGCACCACCGCCACGGCCCAGTACTGCGCGTCCCGTCGTGCGCTCGCTCCCCGGTCCCGGTCGTCGAAGACTCGCGTGGAGAGAGCGCTTGTGACCATCGTTTCGCCATCCCAGCCGACCACAGGCCAGCCGACCACCGGCCAGCCCGGCCTGTCGGCACCGAACCAGCTGACCGTCGTACGGCGTGACGGCAGCAGCACCGCGTTCGACGCGACCAAGATCTCGGTCGCCCTGAGCAAGGCCTTCCTGGCCGTCGAGGGCACCGAGGCGGGCAGCAGCCATCGGGTCCGTGACCTGGTCGCCGACCTGACCACCCGCGTCGTCGAGGCACTGACCAGCCGCCGCGATGCGCGGCGCAGCGTCCAGGTCGAGGACATCCAGGACCAGGTCGAGCTGGCCCTGATGCGGGCCGGCGAGCACCAGGTCGCCCGGGCGTACGTGCTCTACCGCGAGGAGCGCACCAAGGCCCGGACGCCCGAGAACGCGGCAGAACTCAGCACCCGGCCGGTCCTCACGGTCCGCGCGGCCGACGGCAGCACTGCTCCGCTGGACATCGACCGGCTCCGCATCATCGTCGCCGAGGCAGCGGCGGGCCTCGACTCCGTCGACGCCGAGCTGATCCTCAACGAGACCCTCGGTTCCTGCTACGACGGCATCGCCCAGCACGAGGTCGAGCTCGCCCTCGTGATGGCAGCCCGCGGCTACGTCGAGACGGAGCCGCAGTACAGCTTCGCCGCGTCCCGGCTGCTGCTGGACCAGATCCGGCGGGAGACGCTCGGCCGGGTCCACGGTGAGCCGCGCCAGGCGAGCCAGGCCGACATGGCTTCGGCGTACGTCGACTACTTCCCGCGCTACATCGAGGTCGGGATCGAGGCCGGTCTGCTCGACCCCGAGCTGGCCACCTTCGACCTGGCCAGGCTCGCGGCCGCGATCAAGCCCGAGCGGGACCTGGACTTCGCGTTCCTCGGCCTGCAGACGCTGTACGACCGCTACCTGCTGCACATCGACAAGGTGCGCTTCGAGCTTCCCCAGGCGTTCTTCTTGCGGGTCGCGATGGGGATCGCGCTGAAGGAAAAGAACCGCGAGGACCGCGCGATCGAGTTCTACGAACTGCTCAGTTCGTTCCGGTTCATGTCGTCGACACCGACCCTGTTCAACTCCGGTACGACGCGACCGCAGCTGTCCTCGTGCTTCCTCACCACCGTCGAGGACGATCTGTCCGGCATCTTCGCCGGGATCCGCAACAACGCGCTGCTCGCCAAGTACTCCGGTGGCCTCGGCAACGACTGGACCCCGGTCCGCGGCATCGGCGCGAAGATCCGCGGGACCAACGGCGAGTCCCAGGGCGTCGTGCCGTTCCTCAAGATCGCCAACGACACCGCCGTCGCGGTGAATCAATGCTTTGCACCGGAAACTCTCGTCTACGCCGCGGCCGGCGCAACGGCAATCCGCGACATCAGGGTGGGCGATCTGGTGCTGGGCGCGAGCGGGCGCTATCGCGAGGTCACGAAGACATTCACGTATGACCAGGACGGCCCCATGGTGGAGGTCAACGTGAAACATTCGATCGAGCCGCTCACGGTCACCTCGGGTCATCCTTTCTACGCAATGCAAGGCGTACCACTGGAGCAGGACAACGAGCGCACACTCGAGTGGATCGCGAAGGGGAAGGTCCAGGCAGGCTGGGTCGAGGCCGGGATGCTCAGCAAGGGCGACTATGTCGGCCAGGTCATCCCGAAGGAGATCGTTCCGGTTCAGGACCTCACCGATGACGATGCGCGCCTGTACGGCATCCTTCTCGGCGACGGGCACCTATCGAAGAAAGGCAGCCAGTGGGGGGTGTCGGGCAACCCCCAGCACGACACACACCTGGCGTTCGTGCGCGACTACCTGACCGCGCGGGGAATCCACTATTGGGAGAACGGGCGCGGTGACACCTACAGGCAAGTCCACTGGGCGTCAGGGCGTGGTGCCAGAAGAGATCCATTGACAGGACGTATCACCGGTGCCGGCGAGCCGACACTTCCGTTCGCCGACGAGGACCTCTACGACGAACAACGGCAGAAACACATCGCCCGTCGATTCGCGCATCTGCCCCGCGCCCAGACACATGCGCTCATCCGCGGCCTTCTGGAAACGGACGGCGGGGTGTCACGGGGTAAGGAGATCTACTTCACGACTACTTCACGACGACTCGCCGACGGCTTGCGGTACCAGCTGCTCCGGCTCGGAGTTCCCGTCGCAGGGCAGTACCGCGTACGGGAAGGTCATCACGTCGGCCAGCGCTCAGACGGATCCCAGATCACCTTCTCCAAACCCGTCCACGCATTCGATCTCCGTATTCCCGCCGTGCCGGGAATTGCCGACCTCGTCGACGCCACGCCGATCCAGAAATTCAACTGGATCGCGCACCAAGGCATGGTCTTCTCTCGCGTGCGCGAGGTCCGCGCGATCTCGGCAGTGCCGGTCGTACACGACCTAGAGGTCGAGGTCGAGGAGTCCTACATGACCACCGCCGGGCTGGCGCACAACGGCGGCAAGCGCAAGGGTGCGGTCTGCGCGTACCTCGAGACCTGGCACATGGACATCGAGGAGTTCCTCGACCTGCGCAAGAACACCGGTGACGAGCGCCGCCGGACGCACGACATGAACACGGCCAACTGGGTGCCCGACCTGTTCCTGCAGCGGGTCGAGGCCGGCGGCGACTGGACCCTCTTCTCCCCCGACGAGGTCCCGGACCTGCACGACCTGTACGGCGCGGCCTTCGCGACGGCGTACGAGAACTACGAGCAGGCCGCCGACCGTGGCGAGATCAGGGTGTTCCGCCGGGTCAAGGCGGTCGACCTGTGGCGCCGGATGCTGACCGTGCTCTTCGAGACCGGCCACCCGTGGATCACCTTCAAGGACGCGTGCAACCTGCGCTCGCCGCAGCAGCACGACGGCGTGGTCCACTCGTCGAACCTGTGCACCGAGATCACCCTGAACACCACGGTCGACGAGACCGCGGTCTGCAACCTCGGTTCGGTCAACCTGGTCGCGCACCTAACCTCCGACGGTCTGGACAATGAACTGATCCGGGACACGGTGAAGACCGCCGTCCGGATGCTCGACAACGTCATCGATGTGAACTTCTACACCACGCCGGAGTCGGAGCGCGCGAACCAGCGGCACCGCCCGGTCGGCCTCGGCCTGATGGGCTTCGCCGACGCGCTGTTCGCGCTGCGCATCCCCTACAGCTCCGACGCCGCGGTCGAGTTCGCCGACAGCTCGATGGAGCAGATCAGCTACCACGCGATCGAGGCGTCGAGCGACCTGGCCGCCGAGCGCGGCACCTACCGGACGTACCCCGGATCGCTGTGGAGCCAGGGCATCCTGCCGATCGACTCACTCGAACTCCTCCGTACTGCGCGGGGCGGCGACCTGACCGTTGACACCGGCAAGCAACTCGACTGGGACGCGCTGCGCGGCAAGGTCCTGCGGGACGGCATGCGCAACTCCAACGTGCTGGCGATCGCGCCGACCGCGACGATCTCCAACATCTGCGGCGTGAGCCAGTCGATCGAGCCGATCTACCGCAACCTGTTCGTGAAGTCGAACATGTCCGGTGAGTTCACCGTCGCCAACCCGTACCTCGTCGCCGACCTCAAGGCGCGCGGGCTGTGGGACCAGGTGATGGTGTCGGATCTCAAGTACCACGACGGGATCCTGTCCCAGATCGACCGCGTACCGGCCGACCTGCAGGAGCTCTACGCGACCGCGTTCGAGATGGACCCGCTCTGGCTGGTCAAGGCCGCGTCGCGTCGGCAGAAGTGGCTCGACCAGGCCCAGTCGCTCAACCTCTACATGTCCGCTCCGTCCGGCAAAGCGCTGGACGAGCTGTACAGGTCGGCCTGGCGGTACGGGCTCAAGACCACGTACTACCTGCGCTCGCAGTCGGCCACGCATGTGGAGAAGTCGACCCTGCAAGGGACGGACGGCAGGCTCAACGCAGTACCGGTTGCTCCTGCTGCGGCCGCTCCAGTGGCATCACCGGTCACTGCGACCGCAGTACCGGCGACTCCCCCGGCGCCGGCTCCCGAAGTACTGATGGACGATTCGCTGCTGGACGCACCTGCCGTCTGCCTGATCGACGACCCTGACTGCGAGGCTTGCCAGTGACAACGACCAGCAACGTGACCGGACTCGGTTCGATCGCCGTCGGCGCGTCCCGGATCGAGGTCGCCGACAAGGCGATGATCAACGCCCGCGCCGACGTGAACCAACTGCTGCCGCTGAAGTACCAGTGGGCCTGGGACAAGTACCTTGCCGGATGCAACAACCACTGGATGCCGACCGAGGTCTCGATGCAGGCCGACATCGCTTTATGGAAGAGTAAGGACGGCCTGACCGAGGACGAGCGGATGATGCTCAAGCGCAACCTCGGCTTCTTCGCGACCGCGGAGTCCCTGGTCGCGAACAACATCGTGCTTGCGGTCTATCGGCAGCTCACCAACCCCGAGTGCCGGCAGTACCTGCTGCGCCAGGCGTTCGAGGAGGCCGTGCACACGCACACCTTCCAGTACATCTGTACTTCGCTCGGCCTGGACGAGGGCGAGCTGTTCAACATGTACCGCGAGGTGCCGTCCATCTCCGACAAGGACGCCTGGGCGCTCAAGTACACCCAGCACCTGGAGGACCCGGACTTCAAGACCGGTACGCCGGAGTCGGACACGGACTTCCTGCGGGACCTGATCGCGTTCTACGTGGTCTTCGAGGGGATGTGGTTCTACACCGGGTTCGCGCAGATCCTGTCGCTCGGCCGGCGGAACAAGATGGTCGGGATCGCCGAGCAGTACCAGTACATCCTGCGCGACGAGTCGATCCACCTGAACTTCGGGATCGACTGCATCAACCAGATCAAACTGGAGAACCCGCACCTGTGGACCGAGGCGTTCCAGGCCGAGGTGCGGCAGATGCTGACCGAGGCGTGTGAGCTCGAGGTCGCCTACGGCCGCGCGACGATGCCGAACGGCATGCTCGGCCTGACCGCCGAACTGTGCGAGCAGTACATGCACTTCGTCACCGACCGGCGCGCGGAGCAGATCGGGATCGCGCCGATCTTCGGCGAGACCCGCAACCCGTTCGGCTGGATGTCGGAAATGATGGACCTGAAGAAGGAGAAGAACTTCTTCGAGTCCCGCGTGATCGAGTACCAGTCCGGCGGCGGCCTCAGCTGGGACTGACCTTCTCGCAACCGGTGGCGCCGTTCCTTCGTGGAGCGGCGCCATCGTCGCGTTTCAGGCGTGGGTCTTGGCCAGCAACTCCAGTACTTCGGCCGTGGTGCCGGATTCACCGAGGCGCGGGAAGATCCACTCGAGGCTGTTCTTGTGGGCTTCCGCGTTCAGGTCTGTCATCGCGTCCGTTGCCAGCGTGACGTTGTAGCCGTGTTCGTAGGCAGCGCGAGCCGACGACTCCACGCCGATACTGGTGGCGACCCCGGTGAAGACGACCTGGGTGATGCCGCGGCGGCGCAGGTGAAGGTCGAGATCGGTGCCATAGAAGGCGCCCCAGTTCCGCTTGACCACCACGATGTCTTCGGGGTGTCCCGCCAGTTCGGCGACGATCTGGGTCGCACCTTCGGGCGGCGGGCCGCCTGCCGGCCGGATGAGCTCGGTCCGACCCGGAAGGCTGTCGTCGGCGGTCGTGTCGACCCTGACCAGGACCACCGGGAGGTGCTGCTTGCGGAAGGCGTCGGCCAGTTCGACCGACCTGGCGACCACCTCGGCGGTGGACAGCGGGGTACCCGGCAGGGCGACGACGGCGTTCTGCAGGTCGATGACGACGAGTGCGGTTTTCGGATCCAGAGTGGTGAGTGCCACGAGGGGTTGCCTTTCAGGTGGGTTGTGATGAGCCGATCCGGCTCAGGGAGTCTCCAGAACTGCCGGTACCGCTCACGGCTGGGTCACTGCATCCAGCAAGGCGAGTGCCTCGATGATGGTCTGCCGCTGCGCCTCGGTGCACTTGTCCTGCAAGGCCTTTGCGAGCCACTCCTGCCGGGCTTGCCGATCGCCCTGAAGGCGTTTCCGCCCCGCCGCGGTCAGAGAGATCAGTTGCCGGCGGCCATCTTCGGGGTCGGGTGTCCGCTCGACGAAGCCAAGCTCCATCAGGACCGCGACCGTGGCAGCCATCGACTGCGGACGGACACGCTCGGCGGCCGCGAGGTCGCTGGCCGATGCCGCGCCCTGCTTGTCGAGCCTGCTCACCACCGACTGCTGCGACGGCGTCAGACCCTCCGTCTCCGCCAACTCCCGCAACCGCCGGCGCAGCCGCCCGATGACGACGCGGACGTCGCCGGCGGCCTGTACCGCGGACTCGGAGATCTCCACTCCTCCACGGTAAAACTTCAGTCCAAACTGTCCAGTTCTACCTGTCTACTTTATCGTTGGTGTTACCAACAATTGTCAGCTATCGTTGGTCACACCAACAAAGGAGCTGGACATGATCGAGCCGTTCACGATCGACATCCCGCAGGCCGACCTCGACGATCTCGTCGACCGCCTCAGCAGAACCAGGTGGCCCGACGAGTTGGCCGGCGCCGGCTGGGACTACGGGATCCCTCTCAGCCGGGTGAAGGAGCTAGCCGAGCACTGGCGTACGGCGTACGAGTGGCGCAAGCACGAAGCCCGGCTGAACGAACTGCCGCACTACACGACCGAGATCGACGGGCAGAACATCCACTTCGTCCACGTCCGGTCGCCCCGGGAGGACGCCCTGCCGCTGATCCTCACGCACGGCTGGCCGGGATCGTTCCTCGAGTTCCTGCAGGTGATCCAGCCGCTCTCGGAGAACTTCCACCTGGTGATCCCCTCCATCCCGGGCTTCGGCTTCTCCGGACCGACGACAGAGCGAGGATGGGACGTCCACCGAGTCGGGCGCGCTTGGGCAGTACTGATGGAGCGGCTCGGCTACGACCGGTACGGCGCCCACGGCGGCGACTTCGGATCGGGGATCTCCCGCGCCCTGGCCATGGCCGCGCCGGAGCAGGTGGTCGGCGCGCACCTCACCTACCTCCCGGGTCCGCCGCCGGCGGGCGTCACCTTCGACCTCGACGAGGAGGACACCCGCCGGCTGAACCGGATCAAGGAACTGATCGCCAACCGGCCGGCGTACCAGGCGTTGCAGGCGAGCCGGCCGCAGACGATCTCGTACGCGCTGACCGATTCACCGGTGGGGCAACTGGCCTGGATCGCGGAGAAGTACACCGAGTGGACGGACCCGGAGTCGGTGATCGACATCGACGACCTGCTCACCAACGTCTCGCTCTACTGGCTCACCGGTACGGCGGGTTCGTCGGCCCGGCTGACCAAGGAGACCGCCGGAATCGCTCCCCCGGTCTGCACGGTCCCGATCGCCGTCGCCGTCCTGCCGCACGACATCACCCTGGCCGTCCGGGCTCATGTCGAGCATCTTTTCGACGTCGTCCAGTGGACCGAATTCGCCCATGGCGGCCACTTCGCGGCCCTGGAAGTCCCCGAACTGCTGGCCGCGGACATCACCGGATTCTTCATGCGGACGTAACCGCGATCCCTGGACAACGCTTGCCAACCGCCGTTACTGTCTCACCTCAAGTAATTCTATTCATGGTGAGAATAAATGACGAAGCTGGTTCGAGGCAGTGCCGGGACGCGGACGGCCAATCGCGGGGCGATCATCGCCGCGCTGCTGTCGGGTGCCGAGATCGACCGTCGCCAACTGGTCGAGCAGACCGGACTGAGCTGGGCCACCGTGGCCCGGATCGTGGACGACCTGCTCTCCGACGGGCTGGTCCTGGAGCAGCGCAAGATCGTCCGGGAGGGTCCGGGCCGGCAGGCCGTCGCGCTCGGATTCAACCCCCGGGCGGGGCTGGTCTGCGGGATCGACCTCGGTGGCACCTACTGCCGGATGGTGATCGCCGACGGGATCGGTTCGGCGATCGTGAAGTGCCGGGACGAGACGCCGAGGTCGTTGGAGGCCGGGGAACTGGCCTCCTGGATCGCTACTCGAGTCCTCGGGCTGGTCGAGCGGTACGGCGACGGCGTACCGCTGACGTCGGTGGCCATCGGTCTGCCCGGTGTGGTCGCCTCGACCAAGGACCGGGTGGTCGGCGCGTTCAACCTCCCGCAGATCCTCGGGACCACCTTCGTCGAGACCGTCGGCGCCGGGCTCGGCGTACCGACCATGATCGACAACGACTCCAACCTGGCCCTACTGGGTGAACTGCACTACGGCGCGCTGCCCAGGGACGAGACCGTCGTCCTGCTCAGCCTGGGCACCGGTCTCGGCTCGGCGGTCGCCTTCAACCGGCAGGTGCTCGCCGGGCCCGAGGGCCTGCTCGGCGAGTTCGGCCGGCTGCGGCTGCCGGGCCGCAAGGAACGGCTGCGGGATCTGCTGTCCGGTGCGGGGTTGCTCACCCTCGCCCGCGCCGCCGGCCACCGGCTCGGCTCGGCCGACGAGGTGTTCGCCGAACCGGACCGCTTCGGCGACCTCGTCGACGAGATCCACGAGGCCCTGCTCCATCTGGTGTCGATCGTGGCACTGGCGTACGAACCGAGCACGGTGGTCTTCACCGGCGGATTCTCCGGTGCGTTCAGCGACTCCGTGCTGGAGACGGTGAGCGCCGAGACCTACCAGACCGTCGGTGTCCACAGCGACCTGCGGCGATCGGTGCTCGGCGATTCCGGCGGCCTGCTGGGGGCGATGGCCGCCGCCCTGAGCGGCTACTACACCGCGATCGGGGTGGCGCGTCACCAGGTCGCCTCGATCACGACCTCCGACCTCGGTGTCGTGGCCCTGCTGGACGGCTGCGCTGTCGATCAATCAGCGAAAGAGGAACTGGCATGAAGCGTTGGAAGACGGTGGGTGTCATCGGAACGGTCTCGGCCGCTCTCCTCAGCCTGGCGGCCTGCGGTGGTGCCGGATCGAGCGGTTCGGCACCGACGAACGACCTGACGGTCTGGATGATGACCGGTGGCCCGGGTGACAACAAGATCATCGACGACGTGACGAAGGAGTTTGCGAAGAAGCACCCGGACGTCAAGGTCAAGGTCGAGGTGCAGCAGTGGGACAACATCGTCACCAAGCTGACCACGGCACTCGCCTCGGACGACCCGCCCGACATCGTCGAGATGGGCAACACGCAGACTCCGATGCTCACCGCTTCCGGCGCGCTGGCCGAACTGACTGCCGACAAAGCGGACTTCGAGTCCTCCGACAAGTGGCTCGCCGGCCTGGCCGGACCGTCGACGTTCCAGGACAAGCTTTACGCGGCTCCGTTGTACGGCGGGACCAAGGTGGTCATGTACAACAAGAAGATGTTCGCGGCGGCGGGCATCGACAAGCCGCCCGCGACCGTCGACGAACTGCTCGCCGACTGCGCGACGCTGCAGCGGGCACACACCTCGATCCCGAACTTCTCCCCGCTCTACATGCCCGGCCAGTACTGGTTCGCGGGAATGCCGTTCCTGTTCGGCAAGGGCGGCACGATCGCCACCGAGAGCGACGGCAAGTGGACAGCGACCATGAGCAGCGCCGAGAACCAGGCCGGCCTGGCGGAGTGGAAGAAGTTCCAGAACGCCTGCTCGACGAAGTCGTCGATCGGCGCGAACACCGACAGCCCCGACCAGGACCAGATCTTCGCCGACCAGAAGGCGGCGATGATCTATGTCAAGGCCTGGGAGGCCGGCGCGGTGGCGGAGATCAACCCCCAGGTCGCCAAGGACGCGGGCTACTTCATCATGCCGGGCTACCAGTCGGGTTCGCCGCTGCCGGTGATCGTGGCCGGCTCCACCATCGGCGTCGCCCAGAACAGCCCGAACAAGGAGATGGCCGTCGACTGGCTCAAGATCATCACCGGCAAGACCTTCCAGCAGACGATGTCCAAGACCATCCACCAGCTCCCGGTGGTCACGGACTTCCTGCCCACCCAGGGAATGCCGGAGATCCTGAAGCTCGGCGCCCAGGCCGCCACGGTCAGCCGATCACTGCCGTCCACCCCGGGCGAGGCAACCTTGGAGACCGAGAGCTACAACGAGCAGTTCTTCTCGAAGATCGCCAAGGGCAGCGACATCGCTGACGCCGCACAGGAGTACGACAAGCATGCGACTGAGGCCTTCAACGCCCAGTCCGGCCCGCGCTGACGGTCACCGCTGATGACCTCGCTCACCCAAGCACCGGAACCTCGGACCGCGACGCCTCCGCCCACTCCGCCCCGCACCGGGCAGGAGGTGAGAGCGCACCGGATCGCGCGGCTCACGCCGTACGGCCTGATCGTGCCTTCGGTCATCGCCTTCGTGGCCGTCCTCGGCTACCCGCTGGTCCGGCTGGCCTGGCTGTCGGTGCAGGACTTCGGGCCGCGGTCGCTGTTCACCGGCGAGGCGCCCTTCGTCGGTATCGACAACTTCACCCGGGTGCTCGGTGACAGCGATTTCTGGTTCACCCTGCTGCGCACTCTGGTCGTCAGCGTGGGCTGTGTCGGGAGCCTGATGATCATCGGGTTCCTGCTGGCTTCCCTGCTGCGGCAGGTGTCCGGCTGGGCTCGGGTGATGCTGTCGGTCTGCCTGGTTCTGGTCTGGGCGATGCCGATGGTCTCGGCGGCGATGATCTGGCGTTGGCTGTTCGAGCCGCAGTACGGCGTACTGAACTGGGTCATCAGCCAGTTGGGGATCTTCGGCGACTTCTCCGCGCACGACTGGTTCTCCTCGCCACGGCAGGCCTTGTTCCTGATCATCGCGCTGATCGTCTGGAAGGGATTGCCGTTCGTTGCCTTGACGCTCTATGCCGCGATGGGCCAGATCCCCGACGATCTGTACGAGGCCGCCGGCCTCGACGGCGCCGGGCGATGGTCGATGGCGCGCCACATCACGCTGCCGATCCTCGGGCCGGTACTGGCTGTGCTGGTGTTGCTGGAAGTCATCTGGTCGGTCAACTCGTTCACACCGTTCTGGGTGCTGACCCAGGGCGGCCCGGACGGCGGCACCACGACGCTGGGTGTCTACTCCTACCTCGAGGCGTTCACCCGCAACGACTACGGCGGTGGCGCGGCGATCGCGATCCTGACCGTTGTGCTGCTGGCGGCCCTGGCCGTGCTGTACGTCCGCCGGCTGTTCGCCCAAGGTGAGGTCGAAGCATGAGGGCGGCTGGCGCGCCCGGCCGGAAGCGGACCGTGCCGAACGTGGTCGCGGTCCTCGTGTCGATGGTAGTGATCTTCCCGGTCTACTGGATGTTCGCGACGGCGCTGAAGGAGCCCGGCAAGATCCTGTCGGCGACGCCGGAGTTCATCCCGTGGCCGTTGAGCCTGGAGAACTTCAGTACTGCGCTCACGCACGGCTCGTTCCTGCACTACGTCCGCAACTCACTGCTGGTGTCGGTGTCCACGGTCCTGATCTCGCTGGTCATCGCCCTGGGCGCCTCGATCGCGCTGGCCCGCTTCCGCTTCATCGGCCGCCGGGCGTTCCTGGTCGGGCTGGTACTGATCCAGATGGTGCCGGGGTCGGCGATGGTCATCCCCCTCTACCTGATGCTGCGATCGGTCGGCGCGATCGACTTCGTGCCCGGGCTGGTCATCACGTACATGACCTTCGTGCTGCCCTTCACCATCTGGACCCTGCGCGGCTTCGTGGTCGGCATCCCGTTGGAGCTGGAGGAGGCCGCGATGGTCGACGGCTGCGGCCGGCTCCGGGCCTTCTGGCACATCCAGCTCCCGCTGCTGGCGCCGGGCATCGTGGCGACCTCGATCTTCGCCTTCATCAGTGCCTGGGACGACTACCTGTTCGCCTACGTGTTCCTCAAGTCGCAGAGCAACTACACGCTGCCGGTCTGGCTGGTGTCCTTCCAGACGTCCGACGGCATCGACAACGGCGCCACCATCGCGGCGTCGGCGATCTTCTCGCTTCCGGTGCTGATCGTCTTCCTGCTGGTCCAGCGTCGGCTGGTCGGCGGCATGACCAGCGGCGCCGTCAAAGGATGAATCCCCTCAGGAGGATCTTGTGAACGCAGAACTCAACCGGCTGGCCCACGGTGTGCTGTTCCCGGCGCTCGGCCGGCCGCACGTGCCGAACTGGGTCGGTCCGCGGATCGAGGCCGGCCTCGGCGGCTTCGTCATCTTCGGCAGGGACATCGTCGACGGCGATCAGTTCCGGCGGCTCGCCGCCGACCTGCACGAGCTCCGTGACCACGTGCTGCTGTCGATCGACGAGGAAGGCGGTGACGTCAACCGGCTGGAGAACCTGGGCGGGTTCTCGATGCCCGGCAACCGGGCGCTCGGCGAACTCGACGATCCGGAGCTGACCCGTCAGGCCGCCTTCCAGATCGGCCTGTCCCTGATCGAGGCAGGGATCGACTGGGATCTGGCGCCGGCCGTCGACACGGCCGTCAACCCGCTGAGTCCGAACGGGATCCGGTGCTTCGGATCGGATCGCGAGCTGGTCAGCCGCCACACCGCTGCCTGGGTCGAAGGCCTGCAAGCGGCGGGGGTCAGTGCCTGCGCCAAGCACTACCCGGGACACGGTTTGAGCGGCACCGACGCCCACCTGGCGACACCGCTCGTCGACGTCTCCCGGGCCGAACTGCTGGACAGCTATCTCGACCCGTTCCGGGCTGCGATCGACGCCGGAGTGGACAGCATCATGGTGTCCCACGACCTGGTGCCACAGCTCGACGACGTACCAGCCACCATCAGCCGGACCCTGCTCACCGACATCCTCCGCGGCGAACTGGGGTACGACGGTGTGGTGATCACCGACGCCCTCGAGATGTACGGCATCGCCGACGTGGCGCCGCTGCCGGAGGCCGCAGTACGGGCGATCGAGGCCGGCGCCGACGCGCTCTGCCTCGGCTCCTGGGCTTTCCTCGAAGACGTCGACCTGGCGGCCACGGCCCTGGTCGAAGCGGTCGAGAGCGGTCGGCTGCCGTTGGAGCGGCTGCAGAGCGCCAACGATCGACTGGCCCGGTTGGGCACCCGCTCCAAGGCGGACATCGCGCTGCGAGACAACTCGCTCGGCGAGCGGCTCGCCGAGCAGGTCGCGGTCAGCCATGGTGACGTCCGGCTGCGCAGCGAGCACGTGCTGATCATCCGACTCGAGCCGACGCACTCACCGGCGGCCGGTTCGGCGGGCTGGGGTGTCGAGCTGCTCCTGCGCGAGGCCGGCAAGGTGGTGGAGAGCATCGGCTTGTCCGGGCAGACCTACAACGGACCGGGGATGGCTCGGGCCGGGGCCGGCGAGTTCCGCTCGGAGTACGGCGCTGACAGCCAGGTAGTACTGATGGTCCGCGGCGCTCACCGCTTCGACTGGCAGGAGAAGCTGATCACCGAATTGCAAGGCCAGCACCCCGACATGATCGTGGTCGACATGGGGGTGCCAGGCACCGACTACTCGGGCTTCGCCGGCTGGATCCAGACCTTCGGCAGCGCGAGAGTCTGCTCTGAGGTCGCGACCCGGCGACTGCTGGGAACGACTCGTTGACCCAGCTCACTCTGGTCAACGTCCGGATCTGTACTCCGGACCCGGCGCCGGCCGACGGCTGGCTGCGGATCGAGGACGGCGTCATCGCCGGCTTCGGCCGCGGTCAGCCTGAGCCGGGTGGGGTGGTGATCGATGTCGCCGGGCAGTGGCTGCTGCCTGGCTTCGTCGACACCCACTGCCACGGCGGCGGTGGCGCGGCCCTCTACTCGGGTCAGGTCGACGACGTGGTCCGAGCGGCACTCACCCATCTGCGACAAGGCACCACCACGCTGATCGCTTCAGTCGCGACGATGCAGCTGGACCGGATGCTCGCCGCCGCGGCAGCGATCGCCGAGGCAGTCAGCAGCGCACCGAACATCCGCGGGATTCATTTCGAAGGGCCGTTCCTGTCACCGCAGCGGCGAGGCGCGCAGACGGAGTCAGCCCTGCTGATCCCCGACGAGCAGGTCTTCGCGCGGCTGATGGAGGCGGCGGGCGGGCTCGCGATCTCGATGACGATCGCCCCTGAACTGCCCGGCGCGATCGAGCTCATCGAACGGCACCATCAGCTGATCACCTTCGCCGTCGGCCACACCGACGACGACGGAACCCGGACCAGGCAGGCCTTCGACGCCGGCGCACGGACCGCGACCCATCTGTTCAACGCGATGCCGGCGATGACCCATCGTCGGCCGGGGCCGGTCGGCGCGGCTCTGCTCGACGACCGGGTCGGCTGCGAACTGATTGCCGACGGCATCCATCTGTCCCCGGAGGCCCTGGTCATCGCCAGCCGAACCGCCGGCCTCGAACGGACGATGCTGGTCACCGACGCGATGGCGGCGACCGGCCTGGGCGACGGTGACTACTCCTTCGCCGATCGGCACGTCGAGGTCCGTGACGGCGTCGCCAGACTTCGAGGCACCGAGACGCTGGCCGGATCCGTGCATTTCCTGTCCGACGCACTCGCGACCGTCGTCCGTGTCCTGGACCTGAGCCTTCCTCAGGCCACCGCGCTGGTCGCCGGCAACGCGGCCCGCCACTACGACTGGCAGGACCGCGGGACGGTTGCCGTAGGCAAGACCGCCGATCTCGTGGTGATGTCCGACGACCTGACCGTCGCGGGTGTCTACCTGGCCGGCGTACCGGCCCGTGCGTAGGTGACGTCGAGGACGCCGATGATTTTGTCGAGGCGGGCGGCGACGCGGCCGGCGTCGAAGCCCGCTCCCTCGACGACGATCCGGAGGGTGCACGACTCGAGGCAGAGCTTCAGTTCGCGGACGTCGTACGGGTTCAGCTGGACGGCGATCCGCGCGAGCAGCCCGCGCGTCTCGACCACCTGCGCGGTGAACGTGGTGACAACACGATCCGGTACTGCGTACGCCGGCGCGACGTCCGCAGTACGGGTGTCGACCATCGTCATCGGACAACCTCCTTGTGGCGAAGCAGACCGTAGGTGAATCCGTCGACGAGGGCCTCCCAGGACGCCTCGACGATGTTGTGACCGACCCCGACCGTCACCCAGGAACCCTCGCCGTCGGCGGTCTCGATCAGAACTCTGATCACCGCGTCCGTGCCGTGTCCCTGGTCGAGGATGCGGACCTTGTAGTCGACGAGGTCGAACTTGTTCACCACCGGATAGGCCCGCTCGATCGCGGTCCGCAGCGCGTGGTCGAGTGCGTTGACGGGTCCGTTGCCCTCGCCGGTGACGATCTCGCGCTCACCACCGGCGAACAGCTTCACCGTGGACTCCGACACCGCCTCGCCGTCGGCGCGCGATTCCGTGATCACGCGCCACGACTCGACGTCGAAGAAGCTCGCGCGACTGCCGGTGACCTCCTCGGTCAGCAGCAGTTCGAAGGACGCGTCCGCTGCCTCGAAGGTGTAGCCGCGGGACTCCATCTCCTTCACCCGGTCCGTCACGCGACTCACCAGTTCGCGGTCGCTGCCGAGATCGAAGCCGAGCTCGCGACCCTTCAGTTCGACGCTCGCCCGGCCGGCCATCTCCGAGACCAGCATGCGCATGTCGTTGCCCACCCGGGACGGATCCGTGTGCTGGTAGAGATCGGGATCCACCTTGATGGCACTGGCGTGCAGCCCCGCCTTGTGGGCGAAGGCGGACACACCGACGTACGGCTGCCGGGTCGACGGCGGCACGTTCGTCACTTCGGCGATCGCATGCGCGATCCGGAAAGACTCGGCCAGCCGGCCGGGCGGAAGCAGTTGCATCTCGCGCTTGAGTTCGAGGTTGGCGACCACCGCGAGGAGATCCGCGTTGCCGGTGCGTTCGCCGTACCCGTTGATGGTGCCCTGGACGTGTGTGCAGCCGGCCTCGACCGCGGCGATCGAGTTGGCCACCGCGCAACCGCCGTCGTTGTGGGCGTGGATGCCGAGCCGGGCGCCCGTGGTCGCCAGGACGTCGCGGACGATGTCCTGCAGTTCGCGCGGCAGCGTGCCACCGTTCGTGTCGCACAAGGCGATCACGTCGGCGCCCGCCTCTGCCGCGACCCGTACTACCTCCAGCGCGTAAGCACGGTTGGCGCGGTACCCGTCGAAGAAGTGCTCGGTGTCGAGGAAGACCCGCTGACCGTTCTCGCGCAGGTGCTGGACGGTGTCGGTGACCATCCGCAGGTTCTCGTCGAGGGTCGTCCGCAGCGCCCGCTCGACGTGCGCATCGTGGCTCTTGGCAACCAACGTGACGACGGCCGCACCGGACTCGCGCAGCGCCGCGACCTGCGCGTCGTCGGCGGCCTTGGCTCCCGGCTTGCAGGTCGCGCCGAACGCGGCGAAGGTCGCGTGCCGCAGGTGCAGTTCGGTCCGCGCCCGGGCGAAGAACTCGGTGTCCTTCGGCACCGCCCCCGGCCAGCCGCCCTCGATGAAGCCCACGCCCAGGTCGTCCAGGTGCTGCGCGATGGCGATCTTGTCCGCGACGGACAGCGCCAGACCCTCCTGCTGCGCGCCGTCGCGCAGGGTGGTGTCGTAGACGTGGAACGTGTCGGCCTCGGGTGTGCTCACGAGTGTCGCCTTCCGGTGGGCTGGCTGCGGATGCCGATGGTGGTCGGGGGCAAACAAAAAACCTCCCGCGGGGTGCGAGAGGTCTGCGCGCTCAGGTGGTGCTTGCTGAGCGCGCCTAGCTAATGATGACCCGGTAGTTCTTCATAACAATTCGCAGTCTGCCACACCCTGTCCAGGAGTTGGCGAAATGTCTCGCAACTCGAACATCCGGTACGCCGACCAGTACTCCCGCGCCCACCAGAGTCCACCTCCTCGCATCCTTCGGTCCCACTTCGCCCTTTTCGGAGACCTCGGTGACACAGACTCCGTCTCCCGAAAAGGGCGAAGTGGGACCGAAGGATGCGAGAGGAAGGGGTCAGGCGGTCAGGGACCAGGCTGGGTCGTCCCAGGCGGTGTAGAAGTCGTCCCGGCTGAGCGGCCGCAGACCCCACTCGTCCCGGTCCAGCGCCTGGTCGGTCAGCATGCTCTCGTCGTCCTCCAGGTGCTGCCACCAGTACCGGGTGATCGTGCCGTCCTCGGCGGCGCCGAGCTGGCGGACCACCACCCACTCCCGCTCGTGCCAGACCGCCTCGAACAGCCAGTCGGTGCCGGCCTCGTCCGCCCGGGCCCCGAACGTGCGCGGCGCGGTCCCCCGGTCGAGGTCGCGGATCAGCTCCACCGTCGAGCGGATCGCGCGCACAGTGTCGGCCGGCCAGTCCCGCCTGCGCGCGAGCTCCGCGTAGTAGGTCTCGACATCGTCCGGGAAACTGCTGCTCATACCCTGCCTTCGGCTCGGTGGCGAATGGGCCAGACCTTACCGTGGATGGCAGGGTCCGGTCATCCGTCGTCAGGGGGATTGCCGACGGCAAATACTCGGTGGAATCGTCCCTCAGCGGAGGTTTCCCGAATGACTGCGTACGACCTGCTCGCCACTCTGCTGGCGGCCATCATGTCCGCGACCGGCGCCACCACACCTGCGCCACCCGGCAAGGTCGAGCCGCCGAAGGTCACTCCGTCAACGCCCCAGAAGCCCGCCGGATCGGCGCCCTCCGGCATCCTGAATCTGACGAACTGGAAGCTCACCCTGCCGACCGGTTCCAGCGAGGATCCGTCCGAGGTCAAGCAGCCGGCTCTGACCGGCTACTCCAAGAGCCCGTACTTCGTAGTCCAGGGCAACGGGGTCCGCTTCCGTGCACCGGTCAACGGGGTCACCACCGGTTCCTCCAGTTACCCGCGCTCCGAGTTGCGCGAGATGACCGGCGGCGGGAAGAACAACGCGAGCTGGTCATCCACGTCCGGGACGCACACCCTGACCGTCGATACCGCGATCACCCACCTGCCGGCCGACAAGCCGCACGTGGTCGCCGCTCAGCTCCACGACTCCGAAGACGACGTGACCGCGTTCCGGCTGGAGGGCAGCAAGCTGTACCTGACCAATGGCGACACCACGCACTACAAGCTGATCACCAGCGCTTACAAGCTGGGCCAGCGCTTCCAGGCCAAGTTCGTGGTCAGCGGAGGTCAGGTCAAGGCCTATTACAACGGCACCCAGGTCGGCTCGCTCTCGAAGAGCTTCTCCGGCGGCTACTTCAAGGCCGGTGCCTACACCCAGGCGAACTGCTCGAACTCGAGCCCCTGCAGCGCCACCAACTACGGCGAAGCGATCCTCTACAAGATCACCGCCACCCATTCCTGACCCTTCTGCCCCCTCCCCTAGCGTCCGAAGAACTGGAGGGACGTCCCTCCAGTTCTTCGGACGCAACGGGTTAGAGGTGCAACGGGTTCAGAGGATCTTGGTCATCCAGTTGTGGGTGTCGGCGGCGCGGCCGTACTGGACGTCGAGCAGGGCGGTGCGGACCGCCGCGGTGACGGGCCCGCCGTTGCCGTCGGCGACCTGGACCTCGCCGCCGTTCCACTTCAGCGAGGCGACCGGGGTGATCACCGCCGCCGTACCGCAGGCGAAGATCTCGCGGATCCGGCCCGAGGCCGCCCCGTCCCGCCATTCGTCGATGGAGATCTTCCGCTCGGTCACGTGGTGCCCGAGGTCGGTGACCAGCTTCAGGATCGAGTCCCGGGTGATGCCCTCGAGAATCGTGCCGGACAACTCGGGGGTGACCACCGAGTCGTCGTCGAACACGAAGTACAGGTTCATCCCGCCGAGCTCTTCGACCCACTTCTTCTCGACCGCGTCGAGGAAGGCGACCTGGTCGCACCCTTGCTCGGTGGCCTCGGCCTGGGCGAGCAGCGACGAGGCGTAGTTGCCACCCGTCTTGGCCGCGCCGGTGCCGCCGGGAGCTGCCCGGGTGTACTCCTCGCTCAACCAGATCCGGACCGGCTTGACGCCGTTCGCGAAGTACGAGCCGGCCGGGGACGCGATCGCGCAGTACGTCACCTGGGCCGACGGGCGGACGCCGAGGAACGGGTCGGAGCCGAACATGAAGGGCCGCAGGTACAGGGAGGTCTCGCCTCCGCTGGGGACCCAGGCCTTGTCGATCTCGACCAGCTGGTGCAGCGAGTCCAGAAACGCCTCTTCGGGCAGTTCCGGCAGCGCGAGCCGCCGGGCGGACCGGGCGAACCGGGCCGCATTCGCCTCCGGGCGGAACATGTGGATCGAGCCGTCGGGGTGCCGGTACGCCTTCATCCCCTCGAAGACGGTCTGGGCGTAGTGGAACACCGAGGTCGCGGGAGACAGCTCCAGCGGACCGAAGGCGGTGATCCTTGCGTCGTGCCAGCCGTTCTCACGGGTCCACGTGGCGATGGCCATGTGGTCGGAGAAGTACTGCCCGAATCCCGGGTTCGCCAGGATCTGGGCGCGCTGGTCGTCGCTGGCCGGATGGGTATTGGGCTCAACGGTGAACTGCAGATCGGCGCTCATAGCCGCACCGTACCTCGTGCCGAAGTGGTCAGGCGAGCATGCCGCAGGGACCCGAAGCCGCCGCACCGGCGCCCGGCGGCGCCGGCCTGGCAGGCGGAGTACGCCGACATCCCGTCACCCGGCCGCGCGCTTGGTGATCGCGTCACCGATCTCGGCCGTGGTCCGGGCAGCGCCGGTGCGCTCCTCGATGTCGGCCGTCACGGCAGCCTCGATCGCCGCGGCTGCCTCGGTCAGGCCGAGGTGGTCGCAGAGCAGCGCGGTGGACAGGATCGCGGCGGTCGGGTCGGCCTTCTGCTGACCGGCGATGTCCGGGGCCGAGCCGTGCACAGGCTCGAACATGCTCGGCGCGGTCCGGTCCGGGTTGATGTTGCCGCTCGCGGCCAGGCCGATCCCACCGCTGATCGCGGCGGCGAGGTCGGTGATGATGTCGCCGAACAGGTTGTCGGTGACGATCACGTCGAACCGGGCCGGGTCGGTGACGAGGAAGATCGTCGCCGCGTCCACGTGCAGGTAGTCCACCGCGATCTCCGGGAACTCCTTCGCGACCGCGTCGACGGTGCGCTTCCAGAGGTGGCCGGCGTACACGAGCACGTTGTTCTTGTGCACCAGGGTCAGCCTCTTGCGGGGCCGCGCCTGCGCCCGGGCGAACGCGTCGCGGACGACCCGCTCGACGCCGTACGCGGTGTTGACGCTCACCTCGGTGGCGATCTCCGCCGGGGTGCCGACGCGGAGGGCGCCGCCGTTGCCGACGTACGGGCCCTCGGTGCCCTCGCGGACGACGACGAAGTCGACCTCGCCCGGGTTCGCCAGCGGGGAGCCGACGCTCGGGTAGATCTTCGAGGGGCGCAGGTTCACGTAGTGGTCGAGGGCGAAGCGGAGCTTCAGCAGCAGGCCGCGCTCGAGGACGCCGGACGGCACCGTCGGATCGCCGACCGCGCCGAGCAGGATCGCGTCGTGCTTGCGGATCTCCTCGAGCTCAGCGTCCGGCAGCGTCTCACCAGTGGCGTGCCAGCGCTTCGCGCCCAGGTCGTACTCGGTCCGGTCGAAGGTCACGCCGTGGTTCGCGCTGACCGCGTCGAGCACCTTGAGGGCCTCGGCGATCACCTCGGGCCCGATCCCGTCGCCACCGACGACAGCCAGCGTGAAGTTCTTGTCAGTGCTCACTTCTTGGGTTCTCCCCCGTTGTCGCGGCGGTTCATGGCTTCTTGGACTGGCTGGGTCTCGGCCTGGCGTGGGGCGGGCCGACGACGGCGGGCTGCCTTGCGCTCGCGTCCGTCGACGACCTTCCAGTTGGCCGGATACATGTCGTACATGCTGCTCTCCCGTTGGTATCGCTATCAACGGCCGACGGTGGCGCTACCGGGCGGGAGGTACGCCGGAACCCGCGCCGGGGGGTCGGCCTTAGCGAACCCCGGCGCGGCAGCGAATAAGGCGTACCGCGAACTGCATGATGGGCTCGAAGATACTCTGGTGTGCGACTAGTTCGCCACAATGCGGGCAGGTCGTCCCGGGATATGAGATACCAGTGACAACGCTGGCCCGATGCTGTGCAACTCTCAACCGGTGAGCGCTCCTCCAGAACTACCGCCGCTGGTTTCAGCGGCCCTCAGCCTGTCCGGTCGGCGCGGATTCGTCAGCGCCACCCGCAACGAGACGGGTCGACTGCTCGCGACTCTCGCCGCCTCCCGGACCGGAACCCTCGGCGAGGTCGGCACCGGCTGCGGCGTCGGCTCGGCCTGGCTGCGGCACGGCGCCACCGACGACACGAAGATCGTCACGGCCGAGAGCGATCCGCAACTGGCGAAGGTGGTAGCCGAACTCTTCGCCGAAGACGGCCGGATCGAGGTGCTGTCGGCGGACTGGTCAGCCCTGATCGAGCGCGGTCCGTTCTCGCTGCTCTTCGTCGACGCTCGCGAAGCAAAACTCTCCGCGCGCGACGTGATCGCCGAAGCAGTAGAGCCCGGCGGCTTCGTAGTACTCGACGACTTCACGCCATCGATGGTCTGGCCCCCGATGTACGAGGGCCGGGTAGACACCGTCCGCCAGGAATGGCTCCAAGACAAACGCTTCACCACCGTCGAGGTCATGGTCGCCGCCGACGCCGCAGTACTACTAGCCACCAAGCGCTGAAAAAGGTGGGCCCAGGTTCTCCCGGCGGGAGGAACCTGGGCCCTGGCCGGCCGCCATGCGCCTGCGGGCGGCAGGCCGGTCTTGTCTTCTAGTGTGACTTCACCCGCGGGTCAGCGCGCCCCCGCGGGTGTTACAACGTCGGCTCAGACCTCGAGGTCGACGGTGCGGGCGGTGTCGGCCTGGACGGCGGTGGCGATGTCGTCGAGGACGGTCGGGGCGATGCTGGAGTCGACGCTCAGGGCAACCAGCGCCTTGCCGCCCTTGCGGTCGCGGCTCACCTGCATGCCGGCGATGTTGATGTCGGACTCGCCCAGGATCCGGCCGACCTGACCCACGATGCCCGGCCGGTCCTCGTAGCTCAGGAAGGCCAGGTGGGCTGCCAGCTCGACCTCGAGGTCGAACCCGTCGATCTCGACCAGCCGCTCGGACTGCTTCACGCCGACCAGCGTCCCCGACACAGATACCTGACCGCCGTCGGCCAGCGTCCCGCGCAGGGTGATCAGGTTCCGGTGCTCCGGGCTCTCGTGGTCGGTGACGAGCCGGACCTCGAGCCCACGCTCTGCCGCCAGCAGCGGTGCGTTCACGTACGAGACGTTGTCCTCGACAACATCCGCGAACACGCCCTTCAGCGCGGCCAGTTCCAGCACCTTGACGTCGTACTGCGTGATCTCGCCGCGGACCTCCACGTCGAGCTGCTGGGCAACGCCACCCGCGAGGGCGGTGAAGATCCGGCCGAGCTTCTCGGTCAGCGCGATCCCGGGCCGGACGTCCTCGGCGATCACGCCGCCCTGGACGTTCACCGCGTCCGGAACCAGCTCACCGGACAGCGCGAGCCGCACCGACTTCGCGACGGCGATCCCGGCCTTCTCCTGCGCCTCGTCGGTCGACGCACCCAGGTGCGGAGTGGCGACGACGTTCTCGAGCTCGAACAGCGGGGAGTCCGTGCACGGCTCCTTGGCGAACACGTCCAGCCCGGCAGCGGCCACCCGGCCTTCCTTCAAAGCGGAGTACAGGGCCTGCTCGTCGATGATGCCGCCGCGGGCCGCATTCACGATGATGACCTCGGGCTTGACCTTGTGCAGCTGCTCGTCGCCGATCAGGCCGATCGTCTCCGGCGTCTTCGGCAGGTGCACGGAGATGAAGTCCGAAGCCGCGAGAAGCTCATCCAAAGAAGCGAGCCGGACGCCCATCTGGGCGGCGCGACCGGCCTGAACGTACGGGTCGTACGCGATCACGTTCATGCCGAAGGCGGCCAGCCGCTGGGCGACCAGGACGCCGATCTTGCCGAGGCCGACGATGCCGACGGTCTTCTCGAAGAGCTCGACACCGGAGTACTTCGACCGCTTCCACTCGCCGTTCTTCAGCGACTGGTCGGCGGCCGGGACCCGGCGGGCGGCGGCGAGCAGCAGCGCGACGGCCAGCTCGGCGGCGCTGACGATGTTGGAGGTCGGTGCGTTGACGACCATCACGCCGGCCTGGGTGGCGGCCTTCACGTCGACGTTGTCGAGACCGACGCCGGCGCGGGCGACGACCTTGAGCTTCTTCGCGGCGGCGAGCGCCTCGGCGTCCACCTTGGTGGCGCTGCGGATCAGGATGGCGTCGACGTCGGCGATCGCCGGGATCAGCTCGGCGCGGTCGGCGCCGTTGGTGTGCCGGATCTCGAAATCGGGGCCGAGCGCTTCGACCGTGGCCGGGGACAGTTCTTCGGCGATCAGGACGACAGGCCGGGTTGCGACAGTCATGGAGGACATCTCCTGCAGAAGCGGTAGGGGGCTCGAAAAATCAGAGCACCGCGCTGTGCCCGCTGGCCATGATGCTACCAGCCGCCGAACAGGCTCAGCCGTCCGTCTCGCAGCTCGCGTCACGCGACATGCTGACCGCGTTGTCGATCCGCAGTCGCTGTTCCTCGCGGATCAGGCTGTAACGGATGTCGAACCGGCCGCAGTACTGTCCCACCGCCCCGACGTTCTTCGGCGAGAAAAGCACCGTGAACGTCATCCGCGCCGTCGCGTTGTTGTCGCCGCCGGCTGCCGACACCTCGGTGATCACCGCATCGAAGGCATACGAGGTGCCGTGCTTCTGCGCATCCACCTTGGGGCCGCTCGTCTTCGCCAGCCGGTCCGAGTAGGTCTCCCCCATCGCGATGAAGTCGTGCTTGTTCAGCGCGTCGAGGTACGCCCCGAGCACCTGCTGGGCCTCCCCCGCGAGCGGCGTGTTGGCCACGGCCAGCTCGGGTTCGACCGGCGCCTGCGGACCACGCGCCTGGCAGGTGCCCACCGGCTCCGGGGGGATCGACGCACCCGTCCCGACGTACGGGCGGAGGGCGTCCAGCGGGACGACCTTGCTCGAGGCAACGGTGTCGCCCGTCACCAGGCCGATCAGCTGGCCCCTCGAGTCGAACATCGGCGCGCCGAGCGATCCGGCGCCGACGATGTCGGCGAGCCGGCGCGGGTTCTGGGTCGTTCCGGCCTGCTGGACGAACTGGTCTCCGTCTAGGTCGTATCCGACCAGCGCGCGGTCCGCGCGCTGGTCGGGAAGCTTGGGGGCGAGGGAGGCAGTGGGGTTGTTGTCCAGCCGGCCGATCATCCGCAGGACGGCGATGCCGTCGGGATTGACCCCGAGCACGTTGGCCCGGCGTACTCGTCCGTCGGAGGTGACCAAACCCACCGAGACAGGCTTCCGGATCGCCGAGGCGGCGGTGAGGACGATGCCGTTGCCCAGCAGTACGCCGGACGCCTGGCCGGTCCCGCCGCAGGTCGTCGCGAGGACCCGTACGACGGTCCGGCCGCTGGTCTGCAGGACTTCGCCGGTGTCGAGGCTCAGACTCTGCTCCCGCACCAGCCAGCCGGCGCCGGCACCGACCACCAGCACGAACACGACCAGCGGGATCAGGAACCGGAACCGCAGCCGCGGCGGCATCGGCGAACCAGCCGGTTTGTTCGAACCCCGCGGTCCGTTCGGTGCGGTCGGACCGTTCGCGCCCGCGGTTGGTCCGGTCGAGGCGTTGGTCCGGGGCTGGATCGTGGTTCGCGGTCCCTGCGTGTCTTCGGCGGAGGCCCAGCTCGGGATGCGGCGAGGAGGCCTCGGCAGTTCGCGCCTGCCGTCGTCCGCCATTCCACTGCCTCCCCAGTCCGAGTCCCCCGATTCTGTCAGAGAACAGCCCAACCCCCGGTACTACGGAACGCCGCGCCCGGGCGATCCGGGAAGGCGGGACGGGGTTGCCGCTCCCCCGGTGGGAGGGGGACGGGCCGACGCCCGGCTCCGGGTGGTGCGTGGAGCCGGGCGTCGTGGGTGGTGCTGGGGTCAGCGGGCGGCGCTGCCTTCTACGTAGTCGTCGTCGTGGGACTTGACCCATGCCATCAGGCCGCGCAGTTCCTTGCCGACCGCCTCGATCGGGTGCTCCTGGCTCTTCTTCCGGAACTCGGCGAACTCCGGCGCGCCGGCGTCCTGGTCCGCGATGAAGCGGGCCGCGAAGGTGCCGTCGGTGATCTCACCGAGGACGTCCTTCATCCGCGCCTTCACCGACGCGTCGATGATCCGCGGGCCGGACACGTAGTCGCCGTACTCGGCCGTGTCGGAGACCGACCAGCGCTGCTTGGCGATCCCGCCTTCGTAGATCAGGTCGACGATCAGCTTCAGCTCGTGCAGGCACTCGAAGTACGCGACCTCGGGCTGGTACCCGGCCTCGGTCAGCGTCTCGTACCCGGCCGTGATCAGCGCCGAGACCCCACCACAGAGCACCGCCTGCTCACCGAACAGGTCGGTCTCGGTCTCCTCGGTGAAGGTGGTCTTGATGCCGCCGGCGCGCAGTCCGCCGATGCCCTTCGCGTATGACAGGGCGAGGTCCCACGCCTTGCCGGAGGCGTCCTGCTCGACCGCGACGAGCACCGGCACGCCACGACCCTCGCTGAACTCACGGCGGACCAGGTGTCCCGGGCCCTTCGGCGCGACCATGAACACGTCCACGCCGGCCGGCGGCTTGATGTAGCCGAACCGGATGTTGAAGCCGTGCCCGAAGACGAGCGCGTCGCCGTCCACCAGGTTCGGCTCGATGGCCTCCTTGTAGAGACCACGCTGGGCCGGGTCCGGCGCCAGCACGACGATGACGTCGGCCTCCTCGCACGCCTCGTACGGGGTCAGCACCCGCAGGCCCTGGGCCTCGGCCTTGGCGCGGCTCTTCGAGCCTTCCGGCAGGCCCACCCGGACGTCGACACCGGAGTCGCGCAGGGACAGCGCGTGGGCGTGGCCCTGGCTGCCGAAGCCGAGCACGGCCACGTTGCGGCCCTGGATCACCGACAGGTCGGCGTTGTCGTCATAGAACATTTCTGCTGCCACTGGGAGCTCGTCTCCTTGGATTCTCTGTAGGTCGTGCCGGTACTACGTGCTGCCGGCCGGGGTTGGTTCGATCCTGCCGCCGGGCAGGTGGTTCGCCTGGTGGTAGACCGCTCAGCCCTGGCGGGCGGGAGCGGCGGGGCGGTGACCCGGCGGCGGCGCCGGCACCGGGTGGTTCGGGTGTACGCCGGCCGGGGTGGCCGGTGCGTTCGCGGGACGGGCCTGCAGGGTCGGGGAGCCCGACGCCACGTGCGGCGGCGGGACCGGGACCGGGCGCAGGGTGCGGTCGGAGATGGAGCGGCTGCCCCGGCCGATCGCGACCATGCCGGACTGGACCAGCTCGCGGACGCCGAAGGGTTCCAGCACCCGGAGCATGGCTTCGAGCTTGTCGGGATTACCGGTCGCCTCGATGGTGATCGCGTCCGGAGCCACGTCCACCACCTTCGCACGGAACAGCTGGACGGTTTCCAGCACCTGTCCACGGGTCAGGGTGTCCGCCTTGACCTTCACCAGCAGCAATTCACGCTGCACGGTCGCGGCCGGCTCGAGTTCGACGATCTTGATCACGTTCACCAGCTTGTTCAGCTGCTTGGTGATCTGCTCCAAAGGCTGCTCGTCCACGCTGACCGCGATGGTCATTCGGGAAACCTCGGGGTGTTCGGTCGGCCCGACCGCGAGCGAGTCGATGTTGAACCCGCGGCGCGAGATCAGCGCCGCGACCCGGGCCAGCACGCCGTGCTTGTTCTCCACCAGGATCGAAAGAGTGTGCTTGGTCATGAGTTCAGTCCTCCGAGTCCCAGTTCGGCGCCATGTCGCGGGCGATCTGGATGTCGTCGTTGCTGGTGCCGGCGGCGACCATCGGCCAGACCATCGCGTCGCGGTGCACGACGAAGTCGACCACCACGGGCTGGTCGGTGACCGACATCGCCTTGTCGATGGTGGCGTCTACGGACTCCTTGTCCGAGCAGCGCAGCCCGACGCCGCCCATCGCCTCGGCCAGCTTGGCGAAGTCCGGGATCTGCGCCGAGTGCAGGTCGGTGTTGGAGTAGCGCTTGTCGTAGAACAGCGTCTGCCACTGCCGGACCATGCCGAGCGACTGGTTGTTGATCACCGCGACCTTGATCGGGATGCCCTCCAGCGCACAGGTGACCAGCTCCTGGTTCGTCATCTGGAAGCACCCGTCGCCGTCGATCGCCCAGACCGTCTTGTCCGGCCGGGCCACCTTGGCGCCCATCGCGGCGGGCACGGCGTACCCCATCGTGCCGAGACCGCCGGAGTTCAGCCAGTGCAGCGGCTTCTCGAACGGCAGGTAGTGCGCGGCCCACATCTGGTGCTGGCCGACGCCACTGGTGTAGATCGCGTCCGGCCCGGCGATCTGGCCGATCCGCTGGATCACGTACTGCGGGGACAGGCTGCCGTCCTCCGGTTCGTCGTACCCGAGCGGGTACTTCTTCTTCACCGAATCCAGCAGGCCACGCCAGGCGGAGTAGTCCGGGGTCCGCCCGTTGGCGGCGATCTCGGTCTGCAGCGCCGCGATCAGGTCGGTGATGACCTCCTTGCAGTCACCCACGATCGGCACGTCGGTGACCCGGTTCTTGCCGATCTCGGCCGGGTCGATGTCGGCGTGGATGACCTTCGCCTCGGGCGCGAACGACTCGAGCTTGCCGGTCACCCGGTCGTCGAACCGGGCCCCCAGGCAGATGAGCAGGTCCGAGCGCTGGAGGGCGCCCACGGCCGAGACCGAGCCGTGCATGCCGGGCATGCCGAAATGCAGTTCGTGCGTGTCGGGCAGGGCGCCGCGAGCCATCAGGGTGGTGACGACCGGGATGCCGAGGAGCTCGGCGAGCTGCTTGAGCTCGGCGGACGCCTTGGCCCGGATCACTCCACCGCCGACGTACAGGACGGGTTTTTGGGCGGCGGCGATCAGCCGGGCCGCTTCGCGCACCTGCTTGGGATGCGGGCGGGTCACCGGGCGGTAGCCGGGCAGCGAGAGTTCCGTCGGCCAGACGAAGTCGACCTTGGCCTGCATCGCGTCCTTGGTGACGTCCACTAGCACCGGGCCGGGGCGACCGGTGGAGGCGATGTGGAACGCCTCGGCGATCGTGCTGGCGATGTCGTTCGGGTCGTTCACCAGGAAGTTGTGCTTGGTGATCGGCATCGTGATGCCGCGGATGTCCGCCTCCTGGAAGGCGTCCGTACCGATCGCGGCACTCGCGACCTGGCCGGTGATCGCCACCAGCGGCACCGAGTCCATGTACGCGTCGGCGATCGGCGTCACCAGGTTGGTCGCGCCCGGACCCGAGGTCGCCATACACACGCCGGTCTTGCCGGTCGCGGAGGCGTAGCCCTGGGCCGCGTGGCCCGCGCCCTGCTCGTGACGTACCAGGATGTGGCGGATCTGGGTCGAGTCGAGCATCGGGTCGTACGCCGGGAGGATCGCGCCACCCGGGATGCCGAAGACGGTGTCCACCCCGGCATGTTCCAGTGCGCGGATCAGAGCCTGTGCCCCGGTCAGCTGCTCACTCATGAGTGCCTTCCCTTGTTTGTCACGGTAATTCTCTTGTGCCGTTTGTTGCGATCGATCGTCCTCGGCCCTGGGGCTCAGGACCAGCTTCCGGATCACGGAACCTCGCCCTGGCAAACAAAAACCCCCTCCGCCGGGTGGGCTGAAGGGGGCGCGTCGACTCGGTGGTCGCGTCAGTCGGCGCGCCGCACAAGTACGAGGAGAATCGATCGCATGAGCCATACGATTGCGGACTCCGCGTGATTTGTCCACCCACGTGGACAAGAGTCTCACCCACCGAGATCTCCCCCGCTACCGAGTCCTTACGTCCGAACAACCGTGGGGCAGGCCCTCCAGTTATTCGGACGTAAGGACTTCCGTCAGATGCAGACGGCGCCTTGGGAGGCGGAGCCGACCAGGCGGGTGTATTTGCCGAGGACGCCCTTGGTGATGGCTGGGGTCTTCGGGGTCCAGCCCTCGCGGCGACGCTCTAGTTCGTCGGCATCCACGTGCAGGTCGAGGGTGCGGTTCTTGACGTCGAGGGTGATGCGGTCGCCGTCGCGGACGAAGGCAATGGGACCACCGTCCGCCGCTTCCGGGGCGACGTGGCCGACGCAGAGACCCGTAGTACCGCCTGAGAAGCGTCCGTCGGTGAGCAGGAGGACGTCTTTTCCGAGTCCAGCGCCCTTGATCGCGCCAGTGACAGCGAGCATCTCGCGCATACCCGGGCCGCCCTTCGGGCCTTCGTAGCGGATCACCACCACGTCGCCGGCCTTCATTGAGCCGTCCTCGACGGCGTCCATCGCACCGCGTTCGCCATCGAACACCCGGGCGGTCCCCTCGAAGACGTCCGAGTCGAACCCGGCGCTCTTCACCACGGCACCATCCGGCGCCAGCGAGCCGTGCAGGATGGTGATCCCGCCGGTTCCGTGGATCGGCTTGTCGAGGGCGCGGATGATCACGCCGTCGACGTCCGGCGGGGCGATGTCGGCCAGGTTCTCCGCCATCGTCTTGCCCGTCACAGTCAGGCAGTCGCCGTGCAGCAGACCGGCGTCGAGCAGGGCACGCATGACCACCGGGATCCCGCCGACGCGGTCGACGTCCGTCATCACGTAGCGGCCGAACGGCTTGAGGTCGCCGAGGTGCGGGACTTTGTCACCGATCCGGTTGAAGTCGTCCAGCTTGAGCTCGACCTCCGCCTCGCGGGCGATGGCGAGCAGGTGCAGTACTGCGTTGGTGGAACCGCCGAGCGCCATCACCACGGCGATCGCGTTCTCGAAGGCTTCCTTGGTGAGGATCTGCCGGGCGGTGATGCCCTTGGCCAGCAGGTTCACCACTGCCTCACCGGACTTGCGGGCGAACCCGTCGCGACGGCGGTCCACGGCCGGCGGTGCGGCCGAGCCCGGGAGGGACATGCCGAGCGCCTCTGCCGCACTCGCCATGGTGTTGGCCGTGTACATGCCACCGCAGGCACCTTCGCCGGGGCAGATCGCGCGCTCCACCGCGGCCACGTCTTCCCGGCTGATCAGGCCGCGGGCGCAGGCGCCGACTGCCTCGAAGGCATCGATGATGGTGACGTCCTTGTCACCGAGTTTGCCGGGCATGATCGAACCGGCGTACAGGAAGACCGAGGCGAGGTCGAGGCGGGCGGCGGCCATCAGCATGCCGGGGAGTGATTTGTCGCATCCGGCCAGCAGTACTGAGCCGTCGAGGCGCTCGGCCTCCATCACGGTCTCCACGGAATCGGCGATGATCTCGCGGCTCACCAGGGAGTAGTGCATGCCGACGTGGCCCATGGAGATGCCGTCGGACACGCTGATGGTGCCGAACTCGAGCGGGTACCCACTGGCCGCGTGCACCCCGTCCTTGACCGCCTTCGCCAGCCGGTCGAGCGACAGGTTGCAGGGGGTGATCTCGTTCCAGCTCGACGCCACGCCGATCTGCGGCTTGACCCAGTCGTCGTCACCCATCCCGACCGCACGGAGCATCCCCCGCGAGGCGGTCGCCTCGAGCCCATCGGTCACCGTCCGGCTCCGCGGCTTGATATCCGGCCCGCTCTGCATCTGCTCTGTATCCGTGGACATGGACCTCACTGTATGACCGTTCGGTCGCGCGACATCACCTCGGCTGCGGCCTGTCAGTGAGCCGGTTCGACGGGCTTGGGTTCGCGGGCCGGGGGTGTCGGTACGGCGATGGGGCCCTCGAGCTGGATGTCGGGGATGATCCGGTCCAGCCAGCCGGGTAGCCACCACGCGCGGTCGCCGAGCAAGGTCATGACCGACGGCACCAGCACCATCCGCACCACGCTGGCATCGATCAGCACCGCGACCGCCATTCCTACCGCCAGCATCTTCACGGTCGGGTCGTCGGCGAGTACGAAGCTGAGGAAGACCGCGATCATGATCGCGGCCGCGGTAGTGATCACCCGCGCGGTCGCGCCGATCCCGATCGCGACGGCGCGATGGCTGTCCCTGGTCGCGATCCAGGCCTCGTGCACCCGGGACAGCAAGAAGACCTCGTAGTCCATCGACAGCCCGAACACGATGGCGAACATCAGCATCGGCACGAAGGACGGGATCGGGACCTTCTCATCGATTCCGACCAGGGAAGATCCCCAGCCCCATTGGAAGACGGCGACGATGACACCGTAGGCCGCCCCGACGGACAACAGGTTGAGTACCGCAGCCTTGATCCCGATCACGAGTGACCGGAACGCCACTGCGAGCAGGACGAGTGCCAGCAGCACCACGGCGCCGATCAGCCACAGCATCCGGCCGGCGACCTTCTCGGTGAAGTCGACGTATCCGGCGGTGGTACCGACCACGTAGGTCGTCTCGCTCTGCCCCGCCAGCACGTCGTTGCGGATCCGGTTGACCAGATCCTCGGTCTCGGCCGACGACGGCGAGGTGGTCGGGACGACGGTGATCACCGCCGTCGTACCGGCGCTGTTCGTCTTGGCCGGCTGCACGGCGGCGACCCCCGCGGTCTTCTGCAGGGTGGACGAGAGGTTGGTCAACAGGGTCTGCTTGTCGGTCGAGCTCTGGTCCGGCAGCGCCACGACGACGGTCAGCGGACCGTTGGCGCCAGGGCCGAAGCCGGCAGCGACCAGGTCGTAGGCCTTCCGGCTCGAATCGCCGGGCGGGTCGGTGCCGGCGTCGAGCTGGCCCAGGTTCATCGACAACAGCGGGATCGCGAGGACCAGCAGTACCAGTGTGGCGAGGATGCCGTACGGCCACGGCCGGTCGCTGACCCGGCGTCCCCAGCGCGCGAAGGCGCTCTGCTCGTGCTTGGCGTCACGCAGCTCGCGTTCTTCTGCCCTGTGCGCCGTCACGGCTTCCGGATCCGCCAGCTCGGCCTCCTGCCGGCGTTCCGCCACGACGTGCTGCCGGTCCTTGCTGTTCAGGACCAGCAGCTTCGCCAGGCCGAGCAGGGCCGGGATGAGTGTCAGCGCGGCGAGCACGGTGACCGCGACAACGATGGCCGACGACAGACCGAGCGCGCCGACGAAAGGCACGCCCGAGACGTACAGCCCGAGGATCGCGATCACCACGGTTCCGCCGGCCACCAGGATCGCCGCGCCGGACGTCGACTCCGCCTGCCCGACCGACTCCTCGACCGCCATGCCGTTGTCCAGTTGCTCACGGTGCCGGGACACCAGGAAGAGCCCGTAGTCGATCGCGACGCCGAGCCCGAGCAGGGTGGCGACGGTCGGGGCCGAGACCGGGAAGTCCTTGACGGCAGCGAGCAGTCCCAGGACGGCGAGTCCGCCGCCCACGCTGAAGACCGCGGACACCAACGGCAGTCCGGCCGCCACGACGGAGCGGAACATCAGGAACAGCAGGATCAGCGCCAACACGAGGCCGATCGCCTCCGAGGGCAGGTCGTCCGCCTGCTTCCCGATCTGGCCGGTACCGCCGCCGTACTCCACCTCGAGCCCGGCGGCTCGGGCCGGCTGGACCGCGGCGTCCAGAGAGGTCAGGTAGTCGCTGTCCAGCGAAGCCGGGACCACCGAGAAGGAGACCGGCGCGTTCACGACAGTTCCGTCCTTGGAGACGTACGGCGACGGCGAGGTCGCCAGCGGATCGGTCGCCGCGACCACGTCGGGGAGCTTCCCGACGGCTGTCATGGACGCCTTGACCGCGTCCGCCTGGTCCGAAACCTTGCCGGACTTCGCGTGGAACACGATGGATCCCGCGTAACCGCCCTGTTCGGAGAAGTCCTTGTTCAGGACGGTCAGGCCGGACGACGACTCGCTGCCCGGAACCGTGTAGTTGTTGACGTAGCTGCCACCGAAGGCCGATCGGAGCGCGAACAGCCCCACGACGATCAGCACCCAGGCGCCGATCACCCACCAGTGATGACGAGCGGCCCCCCGGCCGAGACGATCGAGAAACGCATGCATATGGCGCCCTCCCCGCGGTTACCCGTCGCCGGGCACCCACCCGTCGACAGTAGGACGCCGCCGGACCACCCCACAACCCCGCAACCCCCCTGCGCACCAGGCGAAACCGGCCGGTCGCCTTACGTCGCGACGCCGCCGAGGTGCTGCTCTTTCAGCCGCCGGCGACGCTCGGGAGGATCAGGAGTTCGGCGCCGTCGGACAGCCGGGTCTCGAGGCCATCGAGATCGCGGACGTTGTCGTCGCCCAGGAACACGTTGACATGTCGCCTGAGCACGCCCTGCTCATCGGTCAACCGCCGCCGCAATGCCGGATGCTGCCGCTCCAACTCCGCGAACACAGCGCCGACTGTCGGCTCTCCCGCGGCCGCGACGTCCACCTGCTCGGCACCTCCCGCGAACGGCCGCAACACCGTCGGCAACTTCACCACTACAGCCATCGCTCCACCTCTCCCTCGTGCGAACGCCACCTCTGCCCGGCCGCCGGGCGGATCACCAGCGCGCGGCGGCACGCAGTACGGGTCAGATCACGGCGGCGCGGACGGTCAGGACGTCGGGAAGGTGGCGGGCCACTTCGGTCCAGGTGTCGCCGGCGTCGGCGCTCGCGTAGACGCAGCCGTCACGCGTGCCGAGATAGATGCCGCCCGGTGAACCCTGGTCGGTGCAGAGCGCGTCGCGAAGGACCGGCGCGTACGACGGGACCTGGGGCAGGCCGTTCGTCAAGGGCTCCCACGTGGATCCGGCGTCACGGGAGCGGTAGACCCGGCAGGTCGCGTCGGTGGGGATCCGGTTGCCGTCGGCGATCAGCGGGAAGACGTAGACGGTCTCCGGCTCGTGCGGGTGCACCACGATCGGGAACCCGAAGTCCGAGGGCAGCCCGTCCGCGATCGACTTCCAGATCGTGCCGCTGTCGTCGGACCGGTAGACCCCGTGGTGGTTCTGCGCGAACATCCGCTCCGGAACGTCAGGGTGCGAGGCGAGCTTGTGCACGCACTGGCCGAACTCGGGGTACGGGTCGGGGAAGAAGGACGCCTTGATTCCTTGGTTCGCCGGCTCCCAGGTCTCACCGCCGTCGTCGGTCCGGTAGACCCCGCCGGTCGACATGGCGACGCTGACCTTGCCCGGATCGGTGGGGTGCGGGAGCACGGTGTGGATCGCCTGGCCGCCGAACCCGGCGCCCCAATCCTTGCGATGCGGGTGATCCCACAGGCCGCGGACCAGGTCGAAGGTGACTCCCCCGTCGGTCGACTTCCACAACGAGGACGGCTGCGCACCGGCGTACACGATTCCGGGCTGCTCAGCAGGCGCCGGCTGGATCTGCCAGACCCGCTCGAGCGACGCCTCGGCATCCTTGGGAAAGCCGATCGAGCCCTCCGGCGGCTCGTCCCAGGTGCGGCCGAGGTCGTCGGAATGGAAGACTGCAGGCCCCCAGTGCTCGCTGGTCCCGCCCGCGAACAGCCTCGGTCGCTCGCCCCGGGTGTCGACGCCGACCGAGTAGACGCCCTGCATCTCGAACTGCGGCCCCTCGAGCGTCCACTTCCGGCGCTCGGCGTCGCTCCGTCCGATCCAGAGCCCCTTCTTGGTCCCGATCAGCAGTACGGCCTCGGACATCGTCGTCCCTTCTAGTTAGCGCGGCGGTCCCGCCACCACGTTGATCAACGGCTCACCGGTCGTGTAGCGCTCCAATTGCGCCCGGACCAGACGTGCGACGCGCGGCGAGAACGCTGTCGACGCTCCGCCGCGATGCGGATTGATCAGCACGTTCGGAGCAGACCACAGCGGATGACCGGCGGGCAACGGCTCAGGGTCGGTCACGTCCACCGCGGCCCTGATCCGGCCCGCATTGAGCTCGGTGAGCAACGCGTCCGTGTCCACGATGACACCGCGCGCGACGTTGATCAGTAGCGCGCCGTCCTTGAGTTGCCCGAGGAACTTCGCGTCGACCATGCCGCGGGTCTCCTCCGTGGCCGGTGTCAGCAACACCACGACATCGGCCTTCGGCAGCAGGTCGGGCAGCTCCGAGATCGGGGAAACCCCTTCTCTGGCCCGCCGCGCCACCCGGATCACGTCGCACTCGAACCCGCTGAGCCGCCGCTCCAGCGCCTCGCCGATCGAGCCGTACCCGAGGATCAGTACGGTCCGGTCGGCGAGCGAGTCGTCGACCTCCGCGTACGACGTCGGCCACACCTCGCGCTCCTGGTTCTTCACCGCGCGCGGCAACTGCCGGTACGACGCCAGGATCAGCCCGACCGCGAGCTCGGCGGTGGACGCATCGTGGACGCCGCGGGCATTGCACAAGGTGACCCCCTCGCGCAGGTACGGCAGGACGTTCTCGTACCCGGCGGTCTGCGTCTGGACCACCTTGAGGGCCGGCATCTCCGAGATCACCTCGACGATCCCGGTGCCACCCATGTAGCTGGGCACGTAGAACTCCACCGACTCCAGCGAACCCGGCCGGTCACCGCCCGCGAAGTACTCCGCGTCGATGCCCTGGGGCAACCCGCCGAGGAAGTCGTCGGGGTCCTCCCACGGCAGCCAGGTCTTCACCGCATCAGCCATGGAACGAACCTACTCGCCCGCCCGGACAATTCTTCGCGGGCTACTCGCCGGCACCGGACCACTGGATCAGGTGGTCTTCAAGGTCACTCGAACCCTGGACGGTAATACCGTGCCGGACCCGGAATCCCGTCGTACTCTGGATTGGTGCCTTCGACATCGGGTCTTGCCTCGACACTGGATCACGATCAGGCGGTGGGGCGACTGCGCGAGTCCTACCAGCGGATTCCGGCCGGTCAGCCGGTCCGGCTGGCGAAGCGCAGCTCCAACCTGTTCCGTCCCCGGACGGCGGTTGAGACACCTGGGCTCGATGTGTCCGGCCTCACAGGGGTGATCAGCATCGACCCCGTCGCCCGGACCGCCGACGTCCAGGGCATGTGCACCTACGAGGATCTGGTCGCCGCGACGCTGCCGCACGGGCTGGTCCCGATGGTGGTGCCGCAACTGAAGACGATCACCCTCGGCGGCGCGGTGACCGGGCTCGGCATCGAGTCGTCGTCGTTCCGCGCCGGGCTGCCGCACGAGTCCGTGCTGGAGCTCGACATCCTCACCGGTTCGGGCGAACTGGTGACGGCGCGACCGACCGGTGAACACGCCGACTTGTTCAGGACTTTCCCCAACTCCTACGGCTCTCTCGGCTATGCGACCCGCTTGCGGATCGAGCTCGACCGGATCTCACCGTACGTCGCGCTCCGGCACGTGCGGCTCGGTCTGGACGAGCTGGCTCCGGCGATCGCGTCGATCGTTGCCGACAGCACCTACGAGGGTGAGCCGGTGCACTTCGTCGACGGGGTCGCCTTCAGTCCGTCCGAGGCCTACCTCACGCTTGGCCGCAACAGCGACGCCACTGTGGAGACCAGCGACTACACGGGCCAGCAGATCTTCTACCGGTCGATCCAGCAACGATCCAACGACTTCCTCACCGCGCATGACTACCTCTGGCGCTGGGACACCGACTGGTTCTGGTGCTCGGCCGCCTTCGGCGCACAGAACCCCTGGGTACGGCGGGTCTGGCCGCGGCGGCTCCGGCGCAGTGACGTCTATCACAAGATCATCGGGTTCGAGAACCGTCATCAAGTTGCCGCCCGCATCAATCGCCGCAAGGGCAACCCCGACCGCGAACGCGTCGTCCAGGACGTGGAGATCCCGGCCTCGGAGTTGGCAGGCTTCCTGCGCTGGTTCGACGCCGAGGTGGGGATGCGACCGGTCTGGCTCTGCCCGCTGAGGTTGCGCGGGGCAACCGAATGGCCGTTGTACCCGCTGAAGCCGGGCGAGACCTACGTCAACGTCGGCTTCTGGGGCACCGTCGCGATCGCGCCCGGCGCCGAGGACGGTGACGTGAACCGCAAGATCGAGGCGGCCGTCGGCGACTTCAACGGCCACAAATCGCTGTACTCCGATGCTTATTACGACCGAGACACCTTCGACCAGCTGTACAACGTCCCGGCCCTGACAGAGGTGAAAGCCCGTTACGACCCCGACGCCCGCTTGACCGGGCTCTACGAAAAGGCGGTGACGCGCCGATGACCGCAACGATCTCGACGCAGGTATCGATCGCAGCAGCGCTCACGACAGTGGCTCCCGAGGGACTTCCTTTCCGGTTCACCGCGTACGACGGCAGTGCGACCGGGCCCGAGGACTCCCCCATTCACATGCACCTGGCCACCGAGCGCGGCCTGTCGTACGTCCTGACCGCACCTGGCGACCTCGGCATGGTCCGTGCCTACGTCCAGGGCGATCTCGAGATCGAGGGCACCCACCCGGGCAACCCGTACGACCTGATGAAGATGATGCTCAACCAGCTCCACTTCGAGCGCCCCACGCCCGCGGAGGCGCTGCGGATAGTCCGCGGTCTGGGCTGGAGCCACCTGAAGCCGCCGCCCCCTCCGCCGCAGGAGCACCTGCCGAAGTGGCGTCGTACCTTCGAAGGTCTGCGGCACTCGCGGACGCGGGACAAGGCTGCGATCCACCACCACTACGACGTGTCGAACACGTTCTACGAGTACATCCTCGGGCCGTCGATGACGTACACGTGCGCGGTCTTTCCCACGGTTGACGCTTCGCTGGAGCAAGCGCAGTACGAGAAGTACGACCTCGTCGCACGCAAGCTTGACCTCAAGGCCGGCCAGCGACTGCTCGACGTCGGCTGCGGCTGGGGCGGCATGGTCCGCCACGCGGCCCGCGAGTACGGCGTGAAGTCGCTCGGCGTCACGCTCTCCGCGGCGCAGGCCGAGTGGGCGACGGAAGCGATCAAGCGCGAGGGACTCGAGGATCTCGCGGAGGTCCGGTTCTCCGACTACCGCGACGTCTCCGAGCGCGACTTCGACGCAATCAGCTCGATCGGCCTGACGGAACACATCGGCGTCCGCAACTACCCGTCGTACTTCGGCTTCCTCCTCGACCGCCTCAAGCCCGGCGGCCGCCTGCTGAACCACACGATCACCCGGCCCGACAACCGCTTCCGCTCAACCGGGGCCTTCATCGACCGCTACATCTTCCCCGACGGCGAACTGATCGGCTCCGGCCGCATCATCGCCGACGCCCAGGACGCAGGCTTCGAAGTACGCCACGAAGAAAACCTCCGCGAGCACTACGCCCTGACCCTCAAGGGCTGGTCCGAAAACCTCGTCACCCACTGGGACGAAGCAGTAGCCGAGGTCGGCTACCCCACCGCCAAGGTCTGGGGCTTGTACTTGGCCGCCTGCCGCGTGGGCTTCGAACGCAACAACACCCAACTCCACCAAGTCCTCGCCGTAAAACTGGACGAAAACGCCAACGCCCACTTCCCCCTCCGCCCAACTTGGGGCAGCTGAGCGGCATCCTTCAGTCCGTGGGGTTCGCTCGGGTAACGCCCTCGCGAACCCCACGACTTCACCTCGTCACACCGGCCATCGAAGCATCTCGGCCTCCAGGACATCTCCACGGACAACCACGCCATAGTTCGTGACGACGATGACCCGGTACCTTGCCGCAACACAATGCGCAACTGAATCGCCCCGGGTTTCGTGGAGGCTCGGTTAGTTGGATCCGGTCTCGGTGAGGACCGGGATTTCAGGGTAGTGCTGTGGTTCGATGTTGGCCCAGTGGTTGGCCTCGAGTTCGGCGGGCGGGATGAGTCCGATCTCGCCGTGGAACCTGCGATGGTTGAACCAGTCGATGTATTCAGCAACGGCGATCTCGACGTCCCCGACCGACCTCCAGCCTTCTTTGGGTCGCATGACGGGGTTGCGGATGCACTCGGCCTTGAACAGTGAGTTGAACGCCTCGGCCATGGCATTGTCGTACGAATCGCCCCTACTGCCAACGGATGCGACGGCCTCGGCCTCGGCGAGCCATTCGGTGTAGCGGATGGCTCGATACTGCACTCCGCGATCGCTGTGATGTGTGAGGCCGGCGACGTCCTGGCCGGCCCGCTGCCGCAACCACAGCCCCATTTCGAGGGCATCGAGGGCCAGGTCGGTGCGCAACCTGGTTGACACCTGCCAGCCCACGACCATGCGGGAGAACACGTCGAGGACGAACGCGGCGTAGACCCATCCCGAGTGCGTGCGGACATAGGTCAGATCCGCCACCCACAGCTGGTTGGGAGCCTGCGCGGCGAACTGACGTTTGACCAGGTCGGCCGGCGCTGGAGTCTCGGCACCGTCGCCGGTCGTGGTCTTGCGGGTCTTGTCCCGGCTGATCCCGCGTAACGCTGCGGCCTTCATCAGCCGTTCGACCGTGCACCGAGCCACCTTCGTACCCATGCGGTTGACCTCGGCGTGAACCTTGCGGGCGCCGTAGACGCCGAGGTTGTCCTTGTGGACCTGGCAGATCACAGGCACCAGCTCGAGATCGCGCACGGCGCGCGCCGACAGTGGCCGGGCCTTCGCGGCGTAGTAAGTACTCGGGGCGATCTTGGTCCCAGCAGACTCCAGGACTTCACAGATCGGCTCGACCCCGAACCGGTCGCGGTGCTGATCGATGTAGTCGACCAGCACCGCTGTCGGCACCGCTACTTGATCTTGCGGTCGAGCTCCGCGGCCGCGAAAACGCTGACGCCGTCCGCAAGATCTCGTTGGCACGCCTCAACTCGCGATTCTCCCGCTCGAGATCCGCGATCCGCTTCGAGTCGTCACTGGTCGTGCCGGGCCGGACTCCGCCATCGACTTCAGCCTGCCGGACCCACCCACGCAACGTCTCACGGTGAACACCCAACTGCTCCGCGATCCGACCAACAGCTCCCGACCGTGCCGCCGGATCCTCGCGCGCCTCCACCGCCAACCGGGTCGCCCGCTCACGCAACTCGTCGCCATACTTCCTCGGTGCTGCCATAACTCTCATCCTCCATGGAATGAGAGCCTCCATCAGACCCGGGACGATTCATCCAGGCGTTCTGGTGCAGCGCAAACGGTGATAGCTGCAACCTTGGGGTGGGGTGGGTCGTTAGGTTGGGTGCGAGGTTGTCTATTGAGGGAGATGACGGTGCTGGAGGCAAGGGGCGGCCGGGTGGATGGGTGGCGGGGGCGGGCTGCGGCTGTGGTGGTTGCTACGGCTGCGTTGGCGGCTGGGTGTTCTGACGGGGGTGCGGATGCGGCGCCGTCCGTGTCTACGCCGAGCGCCACTGCGAGTACTACGCCGCCGCGGACCAGTACTACGCCATCGGCATCCGGTACTGCGCAGGCTGGGCCGGTGCAGCTCCAGGTGGCAGGGACTGTGGCTACTGGGATCGAGGTGCCGTGGGGGCTGGCGTTTTTGCCGGACAAGAGTGCGTTGGTGGCTGAGCGGGATTCGGGGAAGGTCAAGCGGATCTCGGGGAACCAGGTCACCGAGGTGGGGACTGTGCCGGGGGTGGATTCGTCCTCCGAAGGTGGGTTGCTCGGGCTTGCGGTTGATCCGAAGTACCCGACGAGGCCTTATGTCTATGCGTATTACTCGACCGGTGAGGACAACCGGATCGCCAGATTGACGTATCGGAACAACCGGATCGACGATCCGCAGGTGATTCTCGACGGGATTCCGATGGCGTCGATTCACAACGGGGGCAGGTTGCGGTTCGGGCCGGATGGGTTCCTGTACGTCGGGACCGGTGATGGGAGTGAGGGGCAGAACTCGCAGGACGACGGGTCCCTTGGCGGCAAGATTCTTCGCATCACCACGGATGGTCAGCCGGCGCCGGGAAATCCCGGGAACCGGCTTTGGTACTCCAAGGGGCATCGCAACGTGCAGGGGCTCGCGTTCGACGGGAACCAGTTGTACGCCGCCGAGTTCGGGCAGAACACGTGGGATGAGTTGAACGCGATCACGGCCGGGGCGAACTACGGCTGGCCGGCGGCCGAGGGGAACTCCGGGCTCGAAGGGATGGTGGATCCGATCGCCCAATGGGGTACGGATGATGCGTCGCCGTCCGGTGCAGCGTTTGCCCAGGGCCACATCTTCATGGCGGGGCTGAGAGGTGAGCGGCTGTGGGCGATCCCGGTCGCGGGCGGGAAGCGAGTGGGCGAGCCGGTGGCGTTCTTCAACGGGCAGTTCGGCCGGCTCCGCACAGTTGAGGCGGCGCCCGACGGCTCACTCTGGCTGACGACGTCCAACACCGACGGCCGCGGCGACGTCAAGGACGGTGACGACCGAATCCTCCGCATCACCATCAGCCGCTAACAACGCTGGGCCAGTGGAAGACTCCGGGCCAGTACTAGAGGTCAGTGGCGGGCGTAGAGGCCGATGGCGTCGTAGGCGATCCACGAGCCCTGGTCCTTGAAGAGCTCCAGCACGTTCTCCCCGGCCTGGAACAACCCGCGCGGCAACGGCTTCTCGACGTACGACGGTTTGAGGGGTGAACCGGGGATGGTGCTGTCGCCGATGGTGGAGCCCTTGGTTGCGCCGGTGGCGAAGGCCAGCCGTTCGACGGTGGTTCCGTTGACCGACAGCACGGCCGTCCCTGGGATGGAGGCGTGGCTGTCGATCAGCCAGAGCGCGAGGTCGACGTCGGCCGCCGGCGCGGCCGCCAGGTCGAACCGCAACCGGAAGAGGTGGTTGCGGCGCCCGGCCCAAGCGTCGGAAGGTCCTGGCTGCAGGTAGCTCCAGCCAGTGCCCGGCGAGTCCGTGCCGGCGCGGAAATCGACGCCGTTCGGGAAGGTGGCCGGGTAGCGCGCGTAGCCCCCCGGCGACAGGGCCAGCTCCAGGCCCTTGCCGTCGAAGGAGCCGACGACCGCGAGTGGTTCGCCCGAGACCGTCACGGAGACCTTGCTCGCCACTCGGACCGACGACGATGGCCGGGAGGCCGTGCCAGACGCATCCACGGTGACGATCCGGTAGGACCACTCCTCGCCGGCGAGTTTCAGTCCGCGGTGCTCGTAGTGCGGGTAGACCGTCTTCGCCAGCAACCGCCAGCCGGCACCGGCCGGAGCGGCGTACACGGCGTAGTGGTCCACGACGGTCGACCACGGGACGGGGCGCCAGTCGAGCACGATGGTGGCCAGGCGGCCGGCGCCGCGGAGTCCGGTGACCGCTCGGGGCGGCAGCAACTGCGTAGTCATCAGACCTGCCTCTCCAGGCCGGGGGTTCCGGCGGGGGTGACGAACCGGGCGACAGTCTGCGCCGGGGCCTCGGCATCGGCCTCGACCCAGGGCACGACGGTGAACTCGGAGACCAGCTCGTCCGGGGTCATCCGGCCGTGGACATACCCGCGGCGGCCGTCGTAGAGCTTCACGTACGGGTGCCGGAGCCAGTCCTTGGTGTAGGCGTCGGTCACGGCCCCGTCGCCGTCGGAGGCGATCGAGCTGCAGATCAGCTCGACGCCGACGCTGGCCGAAGCCGGGTCCGCGAAATCGGCCTTCAGTTCGGCCGCGACGTGCTTGTGGATATCCCCGGTGAGGACGACGGGATTGCTCGTATCTTTCATGGCAGAGAGCAATCTGCGCCGGTTGGCCGGATAGCCGTCCCACTGATCGGTCCGGTCGTCGCTGATCGCTGTGACGACGACTCCGTTCGCAATGACGTTCCAGGTCGCCCGCGAGCGGGCCATGCCGTCGTACAGCCACTGCTCTTGCTGTGCCCCCAGGAGGGTACGACGCTCCGCCTGCCGGTCTGCCTCGTCGGTCGGCAGGGAGTCGCGGTACTGCCTGGTGTCCAAGATGTTCAGCCGTGCGAGCGTGCCGACGTCGAACCGCCGGAAGACCCGGCTGTCCGGCCCGGCGGGAAGGGACGTGGTCGACAGCGGAAGGTTCTCGTAGAAGGCGCGGTAGCCGACAGCCCGCCGGTGCAGGAAGTGCTCCGGGCTGATGCCGTACCGGGACTCGTCGGCGCCGTAATTGTTCTGCACCTCGTGGTCGTCCCAGGTGAGCAACCAGGGTGCGGCCGCATGGGCCGCCTGCAGGTAGGGGTCGGTCTTGAACAGGCTGTAGCGCAACCGGTACTGCTCGAGCGTCTCGATCTCCACACCATGCTCCGGGCCCACCGACGCGCCCGCGCGCCAGAGGTTGCCACCGGCAACGATGCCGTACTCGTAGATGTAGTCGCCGAGGAAGAAGACCGCGTCCAGGTCCTGCGCGGCCAAGTGGCGGTAGGCGCTGAAGTGGCCGTGATACCAGGCCTGACAGGAGGCAGCTGCGAAGCTGAACGACGACGCCGGGCGTCCCGTCGCGGGCAGGGTCTTGGTCCGGCCGACCGGGCTGATCTCGCTACCGGCCCGGAACCGGTAGAAGTACTCGCGGCCCGGGCGCAGCCCGCGGACCTCGGGATGGACGGCGTGTGCCAGCTCGGGTGAGGCGATCGCCAGCCCACGCCGGACGATCCGCCGGAACGACGGGTCCTCGGCCACCTCGTAGCTCACCGGCACCGGTCGGCGGGGCATACCGCCGTGCCCGTCGGCGGCGAGCGGTTCGGGGGCCAGCCGGGTCCAGAGCACGGCGCCGTCCGGACGCGGATCACCGGAGGCGACGCCGAGCGCGAAAGCTCCGGACGGTACCGGCCGGTCCGGAGTCGCGTCGGCGTGGGCGGGAGCGGCGACCCCGAGCGCGACGGTTGCCGCGCCGAGGCCGCTCAACTGCAGGAAGCTCCGCCGGTCGAGTCCCTGACCCGGCTCTGGCGATGGGCGGTGCGCCATAATGCTCCGTTCGTGGGCGACACCGACACATTCTTGCGTCTACATGTGCGTCGGGTGACTCCGAGACGGCGCGCTGGGCAGAAAGTGGTGACCGGCAGGTGACATCCGCCCTAGTGTCCTGAGTCGGAAGCACGAGCTTCCGACTCAGAACACTAGATGCCGAGCTTGGTGTTGACGAGTTCGCGGACCTTGGCGGCGTCGGCTTGGCCGCGCATGTCCTTCATGACGGCGCCGATGAGGGCGCCGGCCGCGGCTGGTTTGCCGGATTGGACCTTTTCGACGACGTCCGGGTTGGCGGCGATCGCGCGATCGACGGCTTCGCTCAGGGCCGAGTCGTCCGAGACCAGTGCGAGTCCGCGGGACTCGATGATCGCGGCAACGGTTCCCTCGCCCTTGACCAGGCCGTCGAAGACCTGACGCGCCAGCTTGTCGTTCAGAGCATTGGAGTCAACTAGCTTCTGCACCTCGAAAACCTCAGCTGGGCCAACGCCAAGATCGCCAAGCTCCTTGCCGCTCTCATTGGCGGCCCGGGCCAGCTCACCCAGCCACCACTTCTTCGCGGCCGCAGCGCCCACACCGAGGTCCACAGTCCGCAGGATCAGCTCGAGCGCGCCACCGTTGATGACATCGCGCATCTCCAGGTCGGTGAAACCCCACTCGGTCTGCAGCCGAGCCCGGCGTACCGGAGGTGCCTCGGGCAACGTCGCGCGGATCTCCTCGACCCACTCGCGCGACGGCGCCACCGGAACCAGGTCCGGCTCCGGGAAGTACCGGTAGTCGTCCGCGTCGGACTTCTCCCGGCCGGAGGTGGTGATGCCGGTGTCCTCGTGCCAGTGCCGGGTCTCCTGGAGAATCTTGCCGCCGGCAACCAGTACTGCGGCCTGCCGCGTGATCTCATACGTAATCGCGCGCTCCACAGACCGGAACGAGTTCACGTTCTTCGTCTCGGTCCGCGTCCCCAAGACAGAGGAACCGCGGGGCTTCAACGACAAGTTGGCGTCACACCGCAGCGACCCCTGGTCCATCCGTACGTCCGAAACGTCCAGCGCGAGCAGGAGATCCCGCAGCATGCTCACGTACGCCCGAGCCACAGCGGCCGCCTTCGCCGGCGGAACCTCGATCGTCTTCGTGACGATCTCGATCAGCGGGATACCCGCCCGGTTGTAGTCCACCAGCGAGTGCGATGCCCCGTGGATGCGACCGGTCGCTCCACCGACGTGGGTGGACTTGCCGGTGTCCTCCTCCATGTGGGCGCGCTCGATCTCGATCCGGTACGTCTCTCCGTCGACCACGACCTCGGTCCACCCGTTGAAGGCGATCGGCTCGTCGTACTGCGAGGTCTGGAAGTTCTTCGGCATGTCCGGGTAGAAGTAGTTCTTCCGGGCGAACCGGCACCACTCGGCGATCTCGCAGTTCAGCGCGAGGCCGATCTTGATCGCGGACTCGACCGCCCGCACGTTCACCACCGGCAGCGCGCCCGGCAGACCCAGGCAGACCGGGCAGGTCTGCGTGTTCGGCGGCGCCCCGAACTCGGTCGGGCAACCGCAGAACATCTTCGACTTCGTGTTCAGCTCGACATGGACCTCGAGCCCCATCACCGGGTCGAACTGCTCCAGCGCGGCGTCGAGATCCAGTACATCAGCGACGACAGTCATCGGGTGACCTCCAGCTCCGGAACCTTCGACATCAGTACGCCGCCCCACTGCTCGGTCAGCGCGGTCTCCAACGCGGAGCCGACCTGGTAGAGCAATTCGTCGCGCATCACCGGCGCCATCACGTGGAAACCGACGGGCAGCCCGTCCTCGTCGGCCAGTCCGCACGGGAACGACGCCGCCGCGTTGCCGGCCAGGTTCGACGGGATCGTGCAGAGGTCGTTCTTGTACATCGCGATCGGGTCGTCGATCCGGTCGCCGATCGCGAACGCGGTGGTCGGCGTCGCGGGCGAGACCAGTACGTCGACCTGCTCGTACGCGCGAGCGAAGTCCCTGGCGATCAGCGTGCGCACCTTCTGCGCCTGGCCGTAGTACGCGTCGTAGTACCCACTCGACAGCGCGTGCGTGCCGAGCATGATCCGGCGCTTGACCTCGTCGCCGAAGCCGGCCTCGCGGGTCAGGCTCATCACCTTCTCCGCGTCGTTGTTGCCGTCGTCACCGACCCGCAGGCCGAACCGCATCGCGTCGAACTTGGCCAGGTTGGACGAGGCCTCGCTCGGCAGGATCAGGTAGTACGCCGGCAGCGCGTACTGGAAGTGCGGACAGGAAACCTCGACCACCTCGGCACCGAGCTTGGTGAGCAGCTCGACCGCCTCGCGGAACCGGGCCTCGACGCCGGGCTGGTACCCCTCGCCACCGAGTTCCCTGACCACGCCGATCCGCAGCCCGCTCACGTCACCGCGACGAGCCGCCTCGACCACCGGCGGAACCGCCTGATCGATCGAGGTGGAATCCATCGGGTCGTAACCGGCGATCACCTCGTGCAGCAGGGCCGCGTCGAGGGTCGTCCGGGCGCAAGGCCCCGGGGTGTCCAGGCTGGAGGCCAAGGCGATCAACCCGTACCGCGACGTCCCGCCGTACGTGGGCTTGACCCCAACCGTGCCGGTGAAAGCTGCAGGCTGGCGGATCGAGCCGCCGGTGTCGGTACCGATTGCGAGCGGTGCCTCGTACGCCGAGATCGCGGCCGACGAACCGCCACCGGAACCCCCCGGGATCCGGCCGAGGTCCCACGGGTTGTGCGTCGTCCCGTACGCCGAGTTCTCCGTCGACGAGCCCATCGCGAACTCGTCCATGTTGGTCTTGCCGAGGATCACGATGCCGGCTGCCTTCAGCCGCTTCACGACCGTCGAGTCGTACGGCGGCTTCCAGCCCTCGAGGATCTTCGAGCCGGCCGTGGTCGGCACGCCGTCCTGGGTCAGCACATCCTTCAACGCCAGCGGCACTCCGGCCAGCGGGCCGAGCCTCTCCCCCGCCGCACGTCGTGTGTCGACGTCAGCGGCCTGGGCCAGCGCGCCCTCGGCGTCCACGTGCAGGAACGCGTGCACGGACGTGTCGACGGCGGCGATCCGATCCAGGTGGGCCTGAGTGATCTCCACCGAACTGGCCTCACCACCAGCCATCAGCTCGCTCAGCTCGACCGCAGTCTTGCGAGTCAGATCGCTCATCACGCCTCCTCGGTGAGAATCCGCGGCACCCGGAAACGCTGCTCCTCGGCGGCCGGCGCGCCGGACAGGGCCTGCTCCGGCGTCAGGCACGGCACGTTCACGTCCTGGCGCATCACGTTGGTGATGGGCAGGGCGTGCGAGGTCGGCGGGATGTCTTCCGCGGCCACTTCGCTGACCTGCGCGACCAGGCCGATGATCTGGTCGAGCTGCGGTGCGAGGTGGTCGAGCTCTTCGTCGCTGAGCTCGATCCGCGCCAGTCGCGCCAGATGCGCGACCTCTTCGCGGGTAATCGATGGCATGAAAAGATCCAATGGTTTCGCAGGATGGCCGGCAACCGGATTTCCGGACCGACCCGGGCCATCTTAGTGGGCGGGCCGCGCCCGCCCGCGCCCCGATCTCCGGCAAGTTAGTTGTTCACCAGATGAGCTACCCCGGTGTGTCACTTTGTTCCGCTCTGTAACATGGGCCGCGACAGGGCGTAACTTGCGTGGTTTTCGGCTGGGAGATGATCGTTCGGTGTTCCTGCTGCGATTGATCCTCCCGGACCGCCCCGGCTCGCTCGGCACCGTGGCGACCGCACTCGGCGAGGTGAGTGCCGACATCCACGCGATCGAGATCGTCGAGCACCGGCGGGAGAACGGCACGGCGGTCGATGACGTCGTGGTCGACCTCCCCCCGGGTGTCCTGCCGGACCGGCTGGTCTCGGCCTGCAACGGCGTCGAGGGCGTCGAGGTGATCTGGTTCTCCCGGTACGGCGCGGGCGGCGGACTGCACATGGACCTCGAAGCCGTCGAGCAGATGACGTCGGCCCCGGCCGAGGCGATCGACATCCTGGTCGAGCAGGCGCCCTCGGTGCTGCACGCCGACTGGGCCGCGTTGCTGGACGGCACCGGCAGTGAGATCAAGGTCGCGATGGAGACCAGCGCGACGCCGGAGTTCGGCAAGCTGGTCGACCAGTGGTTGCCGCTGGAGAAGGCGACCACGCTGGTCGCTCCGGACCACAAGGGCCTGGCCGAGTCCGTGCTGGTCGCGGCGCCGCTGGAGTCCGACCGCCGGGTTCTGGTGATCGGCCGCCGTGGAGGTCCCGAGTTCCTCGGCTCCGAGGTCGCCCGGCTGAGCTACCTGGCCAACCTCGCCGTCACCATCCGCGCAACCGCCTGACAAGCCCCTTCTCTGTCAGTTGAGCTGGAAGTAGGCCAACGCCCACAGGCCGGCGATCACCAGCAGGACCACGACGCCGACGAGTGCGACGATCACGACGGCCTGGGTGTTCTTCCCGTCACGCTCCGGCAGATCGAACTGGGTCGGCCCCCACGGACCGCCCCCGTCCACCCGCCGGGAGGCCTCGGGCGGCGGCTTCGCCACCTCCCGGGACTCTCGTTTCTCCCAGTCGAACTTCATCGCACCTCGGGCTCCGTCGGCAGCTGATCACACGTAGAACGACTCGTAGCTGATCGAGATGGTCTGCGAGGTGAAGCTGCTGCTGTCGCTCGCAGTCGCCTCGACCCGCCATCCCGCTACATAAGCAGCGTACGACTTGCCGTCACTGTGCGACTTGACCCACTCCTTCAGGGCCGCCACCTCCGGCCCCTTCAGTACTGCGAACGCGTCCGCCGTGGCAGCCGGGATCGCGGCCTTCACGTCGGCCGACTCGCCCGTTGCCCGGATCTCCAGCGACCGGATCCCGGAGTTCGCGCTGCCGAATCCGAAGATGGTCTGCGAGCCGTACTCGCCGACCTTCTTACGGCAGGACGTCGAGCAGGTGTACTTCTTCGGCTTGAGCGCCGCGTTCAGCTGCGCCTCGGTGGTCTGGAACTGCTTGCGCGGCAGCTCGTACGAGTCGGAGCCCGACTTGCCACCGGACAACTGCAGGGTGTCGCCGTTGTTGCGCACCTCGAACTCGCCCCAGGTACTGCCGACCTTGCCGGACTTCTGCCCGCCCTTGACGAACTGCTGAACCTTGGCGACCTCACTGCCACCGAACGCGTCGTTGCCGATGGCCTGCACCGCGGCGTCGAAGGTGACGGCCGCGTTGTTCACGTTGTCCGAGTTCTCCGAGCGGATCAGGACCCCGATCACGGTGCCGTCCGGCTGGAACTGGAAGATCACCTCGGCCGAGGTCGCACCGTCGTACTTGAAGCAACCGCGGTGGGCGCCCTGCTCGCCGTTGAACAGGTCGCTGCACTGGTACCCGTCGCCCTGGAGCTTGTCGGTCGCGGTCTTCGCCTGACCGGTCGCGTTGCCGAGCTCGCCGCCGGCAGAATCGCCGCCTGGGGTCTCCGGACCAGTGGTCGGCTGGTTCGTCGGCTTGGTCACCGGGTCGTCATCGCCACCGAGCGCCCTGACGCCGAGGAAGACCAGCAGGCCGATCACCAGCACACCGATCACGCCGCCACCGATGAACAGCGGCATCTTGTCCCTGCCGCCAGGTCCGCCGGGACCACCTGTCTGGAACGGATTATCTTGCTGCTGGTGCTGCCAGCCGCCTTGCTGGGGACGGTTCTGCTGGCCCCACTGTTGCTGCTGCGGGTAGCCGCCACCCTGTTGCGGGTAACCGCCGCCTTGCTGCGGAGGCTGCTGCTGTCCGGGACGCTGACCCCAGCCGCCTTGTCCAGGCTGACCTTGTCCAGGCTGACCGCCCTGGCCCGGCTGTTGACCCCAACCGCCACCACCTTGCTGCGGAGGCGGACTGTACGGCGGTTGCCCCTGCGGAGGCTGACCCTGTGGCGGCGGGCCCTGTGGCGGTTGTCCCTGCTGCGGGGGACGTTGTCCCCAGCCGCCCTGTCCCGGCTGTTGCTGGCCCCACCCACCTTGGCCCGCTTGACCTCCCCCTTGCTGCCCGCCTGGCTGGCCCCCCGGCTGCCCAGGACCCCATGGTCCTTGTGGCGGCGTCGTCATATTCACTCCTTTGAACCCACGAGTAGACGTGCAAACTAACAGTCCGACGGCTCAGACCCGCCGCCGGATCCGCCGCACCGTCCCACCCCTTGGGCGCCCGTACTACGCGTCGCCTGGCTCCGGGTTGGTCGCAAGCTCCGCAGCCGCCTCGGGCCCTTCTTCCAGCAGCGCCCGGAAGCCGGTCGCGTCGAGAATCGGCACCCCGAGCTGGACCGCCTTGTCGTACTTCGACCCGGGCGAATCCCCCACCACCACGAACGATGTCTTCTTCGAGACCGAGCTGGCCACCTTGCCGCCGCGCGACACGATCGCCTCGGTCGCCTCGTCCCGGCTGTACCCCTCGACGGTGCCGGTCACCACGATCGACAGCCCGGTCAGCGTCTGCTCCACGGTCGGACCGGTTCGATCCTGGCGCAACCGCACGCCGGCCGCCTTCCACTTCTCGACGATCGCCCGGTGCCAGTCGACCTCGAACCACTCGATCACGGCCCGGGCGATGGTCGGGCCGACGCCTTCGATCTGCGACAGCTCCTCCTCACTGGCGGCCTGGATCGCGTCGATGTCGTCGTACGCGGCGGCCAGAGCGGCAGCGGCGGTCGGGCCGACATGCCTGATCGACAAGGCGACGAGGCCGCGGGCGAGCGGTTGCGTCTTCGCCTGCTCGAGGTTCGCCACCAGGCGTTTCGCGTTCGCGGACAGGGCTCCCGCCTTGGTGGTGAAGAACGGGCTGCGGGACAGGTCGTCCTCGGTCAGGCCGAACAGGTCGCCTTCGTCGGCGATCAGCTCGCCGCTGATCAAGGCGTCGGCGGCCTTGAAGCCGAGCACCTCGATGTCGAACGCGGACCGCCCGGCCAGGTGGAAGAGCCGCTCGCGCAACTGCGCCGGGCAGGACCGCGAGTTGGGGCAGCGGATGTCCACGTCCCCTTCCTTCATCGGCCGCAGCTCGGTCCCGCAGGACGGGCAGTGGGTCGGCATCCGGAACGGATGAGCGTCCTTCGGGCGCAGCTCGATCACCGGGCCGAGGATCTCCGGGATCACGTCGCCGGCCTTGCGCAGCACGATGGTGTCGCCGATCCAGACGCCCTTGCGCTCCACCTCCTGGGCGTTGTGGAGGGTGGCGAACTCCACCGTCGACCCGGCGACCCGGACCGGCTCCATCACGCCGTACGGGGTGACGCGACCGGTGCGGCCGACGTTCACCGCGATGTCGAGCAGCTTGGTGGTGACTTCCTCGGGCGGGTACTTGTACGCGATCGCCCAGCGCGGGGCGCTCGAGGTGGACCCGAGCGCACGTTGGAGATCCACCTCGTCGACCTTGACCACGACGCCGTCGATCTCGTGGTCGACCGAGTGCCGGTTCTCGCCGTAGTACGCGATGAACTCGTTGACCTCGGCGAGTGTGCCGACCCGGCGCGCGCGTTCGCTGACCGGCAGGCCCCAGGCCTTCAGCTGCTCGTACGCCGTCGACAGCCGGCTGACGTGATACCCCTCGACCTTGCCGAGGCCGTGCACGACGAACCTCAAAGGCCGTTGCGCCGAGACCCGCGGGTCCTTCTGCCGCAATGAGCCGGCCGCGCCGTTGCGGGGGTTGGAGAACGGGGCCTTGCCCGCCGCCACCAGCTGGGCGTTCAGCTCGCTGAAGTCCTCGACCCGGAAGTAGACCTCACCGCGCACCTCGAGGAAGGTCGGCAGGTCGTCGCCGTCCAGCTCGTTCGGGATGCTCTTGATGGTGCGGACGTTCAGGCTGACGTCCTCGCCGGTCCGCCCGTCGCCGCGGGTCGCGCCACTGACCAGCCGACCGTTCTCGTACACCAGGTCCAGTGCCAGCCCGTCCACCTTCAGCTCGCAGATGAACCCGCTGTCGTGGATCTGCTGGACCGTGACCTCTCGCTCCAGCCGCTTCGCCCAGGCCTCCATCTGCTCGGCGGAGAAGGCGTTCGCCAGGCTCTCCATCCGCGTCGGGTGCTCGACCGGCGCGAACAGCGTGGAGATCGGCACGCCGACCTTCTGCGTCGGCGAGTCGGGCGTGCGGAGCTCGGGATACTTCTCCTCGATCGCTTCCAACTCGTGCATCAGCACGTCGAAGTCGGCGTCCGAGATGGTCGCGGTGGCCATGTAGTAGCGGAACCGGTGATCCTCGATCTCCCGGCTCAGCTCGGCATGCCGCTCGCGCACCTCGGGCGGCGCGGCAGGCTGGTCTGCGGCAGTGGTCTCCGGAATCTCCGTACTCATGAGGAGAACTTACCGCCGCCCACCGACGAAATCCGTTACTCGTCGGCCTTCTCGGCTACTTCTTCCGCCGTACTGCGTAAGACGTCCAGGCGGGATTTGGCGTCGACAGCGGAGGTGGCTCCGGCGAGGCCGCAGGCTGGGGTGAGGACGACCTGCTTGAGGCGCTCGGGATCCAGGCCGAGCTCGCGCCAGCGGCGTACCAGGAGCTCGGCTGCTTGTTCCGGACGAGGTACAGGGCCAGTGGTGGGGACCACGCCCGCGTAGAGCGTCGTACCGGCCTCTACTGCCAACGCGATCTGCTCCCAGGCGGCTTCCGTGAGTAGTGAAACGTCTACCGCCACTCCCCCGGCTCCTGCTTTGGTGAACACCTCGATAGGCGGCCGGGCCGCGCAGCAGTGCACCACGGTCCTCGCAGGGCTTGCTGCTTCGACTACACGGTTCAGGAGCTCCACAGCACCGGGACCGTCCACCGAACGATGCTTGCTCCACCCGCTGGCCGTCGGAACCGCCCCAGCCAGTACTGCGGGTAGCGCGGGCTCGTCCAACTGCACGATCAGGTCTACGCCGGGCACTCGGCGGCGTACCTCGGCCACGTGGTCGTTCAGCCCGTGCGCGAGCGCGTCGGCCAAGTCACGACGGGCTCCGTAGTCGGCAAGCAGCTTGTCACCGCGCGGCAGCTCTACCGTCGCCGCCAGCGTCCACGGCCCGGTCAGCTGCACCTTCAGCGGCCCCGTGTAGCCGTCAGCAAGCTCTTCCAGGACATCCAGGTCCTCTGCCAGCAACGACCGCGCCCGGCGCTGGTCCAGGCTCGCCCGAGGGTCGGAACCACCAGTGAGCCGCCAGCCCGCCGGCTGCAGGTCCGCCGCCAGATCACCCAGTACTGCGACCGCCCGGCTCACCATGTCGCCGTACGGACGAGCCGGCAACTCGGGCAGAAAGGGAATGTCGACAGCCTCGAGAACAACCTTCAGCCACTCACGGAGATTCTCCCCGGGTAGCGATCCCAGCCCGGTCGTTGTCACGTCAGACCTTCTGGGTTGCGCGCTCGACCGTGTCGATGGTGGCAGAGCCGATCACGCGGGTGCCGTCGTACAGGACGACTGCCTGGCCCGGGGCGACCGCGTCCGCGGGCTCGTCGAACTCGACCAGCACCTGGTCGTCCTCGAGCCGGGCGGTGACGGCGATCTCCTCGCCGTGCGCACGCAGTTGCGCCTTCACGTGCAGGGTCTCGGTCGGCGCGGGACCGCACCAGCGCGGCTTGGACGCGGTCAGCCGCTCGACCGCCAGCTCTGCGCGGGACCCGACCGTGACCGTGCGATCCACCGGCGAGATGTCCAGGACGAATCTCGGCTTGCCGTCGGCGGCCGGCGTACCGATCTTGAGGCCCTTGCGCTGCCCGACGGTGAAGCCATGGGTGCCCTTGTGCTCACCCAGCTTGTTGCCCTGCGCATCGACGATGTCCCCCGGCGACTCGCCCAGCTGCTTGCTGAGGAAGCCCGGAGTGTTGCCGTCGGCAATGAAGCAGATGTCGTGGCTGTCCGGCTTGGCCGCCACCGACAGACCACGACACTCGGCCTCGGCGCGAATCTCGGTCTTGTTCGTGTCGCCGAGCGGGAAGAACGCGTGCTTCAGCTGCTGCTGGGTGAGGACGCCGAGCACGTACGACTGGTCCTTCGCCGGATCCACCGCGCGATGCAGCTCGCGTCCGTGCGGAGTCTCGACGATCTGGGCATAGTGGCCGGTGGCAACGGCATCGAACTCCAGCGCCAGGGCCCGGTCGAGGACCGCGCTGAACTTGACCTTCTCGTTGCACCTGAGGCACGGGTTCGGCGTACGGCCGGCCGCGTACTCCGCGACGAAGTCCTCCACCACGTCCGCGTGGAACCGCTCGGCCAGGTCCCAGATGTAGAACGGGATGCCGATCACGTCCGCGGCGCGGCGGGCATCGCGAGAGTCCTCGATCGTGCAGCAGCCGCGAGCACCACTGCGATAGGACTGCGGGTTGCGGCTCAACGCCAGGTGCACACCGACCACGTCGTGCCCGGCCTCGGCCATCCGCGCCGCCGCGACGGCGGAGTCCACCCCGCCGGACATGGCTGCGAGTACCCGCATCAGTTGTTCCTTCCCACGTTCTGCAGTCCCGCGGACATCGCCCGCTCGACCACTGGTCCGATGTTCTCCAGTACGGCGTCCACGTCGGCCCGGGTACTGGTGTGCCCGAGGGTGAACCGGAGCGACCCGCGCGCCCGCTGGTCGTCGTACCCCATCGCCAGCAGCACGTGGCTCGGCTCGGCGACGCCGGCGTTGCAGGCGGATCCGGTCGAGACCTCGATCCCGCGCGCGTCGAGCAGCAGCAGGAGCGAGTCGCCCTCGCAGTCCTTGAACGACAAGTGTGCGTTGCCGGGCAAGCGACCCGTCGGGTCCCCGGAGAGCTCGGCGCCGGGGACCGTACCGATGACGCCTTCGATCAAGGCGTTCCGGAGGGTCGTCAGGCGCTCGGCCAGCTCGGCCTGGTGCTTGACCGCGTGCTCCACCGCGACGGCGAACCCAGCGGTCGCGGGGTGGTCGAGCGTGCCCGACCGTACGTCGCGCTCCTGGCCGCCGCCGTGCACGATCGGTACCAGCTTCGTCTCCTTGCGGACCACCAGCGAGCCGATCCCGTACGGACCGCCGACCTTGTGCCCGGAGATCGTCATCGCGTCGACGCCGAGCGCGGCGAAGTCCACCGGCACCTGCCCGACCGCCTGGACGGCGTCGGTGTGCACGGGGATGTCGTAGGCCTTGGCCAGCGCGGCGACCCCGGTAACCGGCTGGAGCGTGCCGACCTCGTTGTTCGCCATCATCAACGTGACGAAGGATACGGACTCGGGGTCCTGCTCGATAGCGTGCTGTACGTCGTCAGGCCGCACCCGGCCGAGCTGGTCGACCGGCAACCACTCGATCTCCGCGCCTTCATGCTGCGCGAGCCAGATGGCCGGATCCAGTACTGCGTGATGCTCCACGCCGCTGAGGAGGATCCGCCGGCGGCGCGGGTTCTCGGCGAGCCGGGCCCACCACAGGCCCTTGAGGGCGAGGTTGTCCGCCTCGGTGCCGCCGGAGGTGAACACCACCTCGCTCGGCTGCGCGTTGAGCGCCTCGGCGATCGTCTCGCGCGACTCCTCGACGGTCCGCCGGGCAGCGCGACCGGATCCGTGCAGGGAGGATGCATTGCCCGTGCGCCCGAGGTGCGAGGTCATCGCCTCGATCGCCGCGGGCAGCATCGGAGTCGTCGCGGCGTGGTCCAGGTAGACCGTGCGACGGGCAGAAGAGGTCATAACACCCTCAAGGGTATGTCCGCCCACCTTCTTCCCGCTCATCCGGCCCGTTTCCGCACGGCCCACACCCATCACCCAGTGGGGCGGCTGGTTCGGCGTGCCGCTCGAAGTGTTCCGACGCGGGGCGTTAGCTGGTCCGCGTACCGTTCAGACGTGTCCACAGTGCACTCGGCGCCCGACCCGTCGCCCCAGCACCGGCCGGCTAGGAGGAGTTGGGTCGAGCAGGTGATGGGGTTGCCCGTCAGCGTGCTGGCTCGCGGGTCGCTGGCCCACTCGTCCCGGGCGGACGAGGCCGTTCAGTCGGTGTACGCCGAACTGCGGGAGGTCGACCGCGTCTTCTCGCCGTACCGGCCGGACAGCGCGGTGAGCAGGCTCGGCCGGGGCGAACTGAGCTTGGCGCAGACCGACCAGGTCGTCCGCGAGGTGGCGGATCGTTGCTCCTGGGCGCGGGACCTGACCGGCGGACTCTTCGACGCGACCCGCCCGGACGGCTACTGGGACCCGTCCGGCCTGGTGAAGGGCTGGGCCGTCGAGCGGGCGAGCAACCGCCTCGCCGAGGTCGCCGACCTCGACTGGTGCCTCAATGCCGGCGGTGACGTGGTGGTCCTGTGCCCCTCGGGCCAGCCTTTCACCGTGGGAATCCAGGACCCTCGAGACCAGGGCCGAGTGGCCACGGCGATCTCATGCCGCTCGGGTGCGGTCGCGGCAAGCGGGACCGCCGCCCGAGGAGCCCATCTGTACGACCCCGGGTCAGGTCGCCCGGCGAGTGGCAGTTGGCTGTCCATCTCGGTGCGCGGTCCATCCCTGGAGACTGCCGACGTACTGGCGACCGCCGCCTTCGTCGCGGGCGACGGTTGGCCCGAAGTCCTGCACGCGGCCCCCGGCTATGCAGGTTTGGGCATCGCCACCGACGGCACCCTCCACGCCACGGCGGACTGGACTGTGCCCACCGACGGAGCAGACCGATGAGTGGGGTGAGTCTGCTGCTGGTCGAGGATGATCTCGAGTTGGCGGGGCTGCTGGATCGGGTGCTGACCGACGAGGGGTATCAGGTCAGCCATGCTCCCGATGGCCAGCGGGGTCTGCATCTCGCGCTGACTCGCGGGTTCGAGGTGATGGTGGTCGACCGTGGCCTGCCTGCGGTCGAGGGACTCGACCTGATCGGCCGGCTTCGCGGGCGTGGGGTGGCGACGCCGATGCTCGTGCTGTCGGCCCGCGGTACGACGCAGGACAGGGTGGACGGCCTCGACGCCGGCGCGGAGGACTACCTGTCCAAACCGTTCGAGCTGACCGAACTACTCGCCCGGTTGCGGGCTCTGCTCCGTCGCCATCCGGACCGGACCGAGTCGCTCGTGATCCCCGGTGGCCAGCTGGACCTCTCCACCCGGACAGTACGACGGGCGTCGGGTGACCAGGTGGAACTCTCCGAACGCGAGGCCAGGTTGCTCGCGCTGCTGGCGGCACGGCCAGGCGCGGTGTTCAGCCGCGGTGAACTGCTCGACCGGGTCTTCGACGCAGCCGAGTCGGAGACGGTCGTCGACACCTATGTGCACTACTGCCGCCGCAAGCTCGGCCGCGGCGTCATCACCACGGTCCGCGGCCTCGGCTACCGCCTGGGCGCGTTGTGAGGCGGTCTCGGGGGCCGGTGGGCGATGAGGTGATGGTTCGGCGGGCTGCGCGGGGGGTGGCGCTGCAGGCCGCCGGGTTGGTCGCCGTCGCGATGCTGCTGCTGATTCTGCTCGTCACGATCATCGTGGTCCGGGAACAGACCGGGGTGGCGGACGACCTCCTGCGGTCCACCGTGCGAACCGCTGACGACGTGGCGGACCCACCACCCAATACCTGGCTGGTGATGACCCGGGGAGACGTGGTCTCCGCGTCCGACGGCGTACCCGGCGACCTGGCGCCTGACCTGGCCCAGCTCCGGAGTGCCGCGGGACCGACGCCGGTCCTGGTGGATCTGCGGGATGGCGAGGGCAACGAGTACCGCGTCGCCACCGAAGTCCGGGACGGGCAGACGATCCAGGTCGTGCTCGATCTGGCTCCGACCTACCGGCAGCGGACCCGGTTGCTCGAGGTGATGGGGATGGCGGCGGCGATCGGCCTGCTTTTCGCAGTACTGCTGGGCGTCCTGCTCGGTCGGCGGGCCGTCCGGCCGTTGGCCCAGGCACTTGCTCTGCAGCGCACGTTCATCGCCGACGCGGGGCACGAGCTCAGGACTCCGCTGACTTTGCTGAGCACCCGGGCCCAGGTCCTCGACCGGGCGGTTCAGCGCAGCGACCTGGGCGAGCAGGTCCGGCAGGACTCGCGGGGCGTCGTCCAGGACGCCCAGCGGCTCGGCGACGTCGTGGAGGATCTGCTGGTCGCAGCCGACCCTCGCGGCGAGGAGGCCCACGAACCGGTGGATCTGGTCGCCATGGTGCGGGCCGTGGTCGAGAGTGCCGCCGCCCAGGCCGGCCAGGCGAAGATCGGCCTGACCAGCCAGCTCGGCCGCGACCCGCTCCTGGTCGCCGGGTCGGCGCCGGCACTGCGGCGAGCGGTTCTCGCGCTGGTGGACAACGCGATCGATCACACTCCCGCGGGTGGGGAGGTGCGCGTCACGCTGAGGCGCGACCGGCGCGACGTCATCGTCTCGGTCAGCGACACGGGCCCCGGGATCGCACCCGAGCAGGCGCAGGACGTACTGCGCCGGTTCGAGTCGGGCGGTCAGCGCGCCGGCCGGGCCCACTACGGACTCGGCCTCGCCCTGACCCACGACGTGGCCAACCGGCACGGCGGCCAACTGCGGTTGGTGGACAGCGAGGTCGGCGCAACCTTCGAACTCGTCCTGCCGGCCCTTCCCGCGGATTCAGCCAACCCGCAGCCGGCTCCAAGGAAGCGCTAAGAAAGCACTGGCACCGTCGGAGGCAGCATCGTCCGAACCAGCGGAGCAACTCCATGACCCAGACTTCCACCCGCGGCACGGGACACAGTTCGCGTCCCGTCCACGTGCGCCTGCGGACGCGTCGTACGGGCCGCTGGTGGCCCGAGGCGATCGCGATGGCGTGCTGGGCCAGTGTGCTGGCTGTCGTGGCGCTGTGGCTGTCCGGTCGCGGTGTGCAACTGCTCGGCTCCGGTCCGGGCGACCTGTTGACCTCACTCGGCCGGCTGACCGGGCTCGTCGCCGCCGACCTCCTGCTGATCCAGGTCTTCCTGATGGCGCGGGTCCCGATGATCGAGCGCAGCTACGGGCAGGACGAACTGGCCCGGCGTCACCGGCTCGTCGGATTCTGGTCGTTCAACCTGCTGCTCGCCCACATCGTCCTCATCACCTTGGGCTATACCCTCACGGACCACAGTGGCCTGCTCAGTGAGATCTGGACCATCGTCACGTCGTACGGCGGGATGCTGCTCGCGGTCGCCGGTACCGCGGCACTCACCGCCGTCACCGTGACCTCTGTGCGAGCGGCTCGCCGGGCCCTGCGGTACGAGTCGTGGCACCTGCTGCACCTGTACGCGTACCTCGGTGTCGGGTTCTCGGTGCCGCACGAGATCTGGACCGGGTCGGACTTCGCGACCTCATCGCTTGCCCGCGTCTACTGGTGGTCCGCCTACGCGGTCGCTGCCGGCGCGGTTCTCGTCTTCCGTGTCTGGCTGCCGTTGTGGCGCACGCTCCGGCACGGCATCACCGTGGACTCGGTAGTTCGCGAGAGCCCGGACGTCGTCACCGTGCGGATGGGCGGGCGTGGGCTGCACCGCCTTCCCGTCCGGGCCGGCCAGTTCTTCATCTTCCGCTTCCTCGACGGCCCCGGCTGGTCCCGCGGTAACCCCTTCTCGCTGTCGGCGGCACCGCAGCACGACCGGCTGCAGATCACCGCCAAAGATCTCGGTGACGGTAGCGAGCGCCTTGCCCGGCTCCGACCCGGTACGAAGGTGATGATCGAGGGCCCGTACGGCCGGCTCACCGGCGAGCACCGCGTCGGCGACAAGGTGGCAATGCTTGCTTGCGGCATCGGCATCACGCCGCTGCGCGCCTTGTTGGAGGACCTTCCCTATCGTCAGGGGGACGCGGTTCTGGTGTACCGGGCGCGAAGCGAGCCCGACCTCGTCTTCCGGGCCGAGCTGGAACAACTCGCACGCCGCCGGGGCATCACGGTGCACTACCTGACCGGATCTCGCATCCCGGACCGCGACTCCTGGCTGCCGTGGAATGCGGCCCACCTGAGCGATTCGGAAGCGCTCGCGCGGCTCGTCCCACGGCTGCGCGAGTACGACGTCTTCGTCTGCGGCCCGGATGCCTGGATGGAAGCCGCATCCGCAGCTGCTCTCGACGCCGGACTGCCGCCCGCCCAGCTACACCAGGAGCGCTTCACATGGTGACAACCGCCCACCAAGCTGTCGCGAGTCTCGGAGTGATTCGGTGAGGCGGCCCATCGCCGTCGTGATGTCGGCCATCAGCATCGGGGTGATCGGCTTCAGCCTGCGCGCGAGCGAGCAGACCGGCAGCAGCGCCGCCCAGGGTGTGGTCCAGCCTGGAGTCGTCCAGCCGTCCGCCAGCCCCTCAGCTGAGAGCTCCGCCGCACCCGACAGCTCCACCAACGGCACCCCGTCCGCGTCGCCGACACCGCACGTCTCCCCCAGCGCGCGACCTGGTAAGAGCCCCGCGCCGACGACCGTGAAGGTCAACGGCGCGGCCGCCGACACCGACTACGGACCCGTGCAGGTGCAGCTCAGCATGCGGGGCAGCAAGATCCTCAGTGCGACCGCGATCGCCTATCCGCAGGGCAGCAACCGGGATCAGGCGATCAACAGCTATGCCATCCCGATCCTGCAGCAGGACACCTTGGCCAAGCAGAGCGCCAACGTCGACACCGTGTCCGGCGCCACCTACACCTCCGAGGGATACCGGCAGTCGCTGCAGTCCGCGCTCGACGCCGCTAACCAGGCCGGCTCCAAATGAGCAGTCCACTAGTCGCCCGGGCTCGACGCAACCTCGCTGTGCTCGGTGCTACCGCGGCAGCCGTTATCTTGCTCTTCCTCTACCCCACAAGCACCAACAGCGGCAGCGCGAGCCCTCGCACGACAACAGCCCCACCTGCGGGCATCGTTTCTCCTTCCACGGCGTCGGGCGCGGGGACCAGCACTTCACAGTCCCTCGTGGTCAACGGCAGTTCCGCCGACACGGAGTACGGGCCGGTGCAGGTCCAGCTGTCTGTGCAGGGCGGCCGCATCGTGTCAGCGACAGCGATCGCGTACCCGCAGGAATCGGGTCATGACCGCAGGATCAACAGCTACGCCATCCCGGTACTGCAGCAGGAAACCGTCACCGCACAAAACGCCACCATCGACACCGTGTCAGGCGCCACTGTCACCTCAAACGGCTACCGCGAGTCCCTGCAGGCCGCCCTCGACGCCGCACACCTGAACTGACCGCGTTCGGGTCTCAGGCCTGACGGATCTGCTCCAGCCAAGCGTGGCCGGGGTGCAGGTGGTCGATCATGTCGGCGAGCCAGGTTCGCTTGCTCGTCGGGAGCAGGGGCAGCGTGACGGCCAGGTCCCGGTGATCCTTCGGCCGGGCGAGCTTGGCCTTGTAGGCGAGCGCCATCTCGGGAGTGAGGTAGCGGATGCCGTCCGGCGCGACCCAGGTGATCTCGTCGAGGTCGAAGTCCATCGACGGATCCCGGCGGAACACCCAGCGTCCGTCCCGGTCCGGGTTCAGCTGGACGTCGAACCGCCAGGGCGCGAGCGCGTGCTCCCGCAGCCAGACCTGTTCCGCGGTGTCTGGCATCACGGGATCATCGAACGAGAGCGGACGGATGCCCTCGCCGGCCGCCCACACGTGGTACCTGCCCGTGGCATGACGGACGAGCTCCGGCACAACCTTGCGCCACGTCGAGACATCGAGATCCTCGTGATGCCGCGGCACTCCGGTGAAGGCCTCAATGGACCAACCACCGGTGATCCACCAGGGGTGCCCGAGCCCGTCGAAGAACTCCTTGGCCTCTTCACGAGTAGGCGGAACCACCGGTCCGTACAGCCGCTGAAACGCCAGTTCCTCCGGATCCAGCCCCTCGGCGTACCAATAACGCTCCTCAGGCTCCTGCACGTCACCCATCCTGCGATCCTCACACACGCCGGTCCTCAGGCGCAGGCGCCAGGATGGGAGGATCGCTCATGGCGCTCACTAATCCTTGGCTGGCAGGTCCGGCACCGAAGAAGACGCTCGACCACGACCTGCTCTCGGAACGCATCCTGAACCTGCTGTCCAGCCAGAACATGTGCGTCCTGGCTACCACCGGTCCCGCCGGTCCACTGGCGACGCCGGTGCGGTACTACCACCTCGACTTCACTGTGCTGTTCACCGCCGCCGCTAGCTCACCAAAGCTGCGAAACCTGGCGGCCGATCCACGGATCTCCATCGGCATCTTCGCCCCCTTGGTCGGCCAGGCCAGCAGTCGCGGCGCCCAGATCTTCGGCCAGGCTGTGGTCCGCAGCCCTGGGGACGAGGGATTCGCGCACTACTGGGAGGCGTACCGCTGGCAGTCTGACCACGTCGAACGCGGCAACTCCATCGACGACCCACCGCTCGGCCCGCTCATCACAGTCGAGCCGGATCGCATCGTCTACACCGAACACTGGCTCCGCCGAGACGGCTACGCTCCCCGCCAGTTCTGGCGCCCGCGGCGTACTAGTTGATGGTGGCAACGAGTTGGAGGTACTCCGCGGAGATCTGCAGGGTGCCGTCGGTCGCCCGGTTGGCGCGCTCGTACGAGCCCTCGATCGCGGCGACGAGCTTTGCCCGGGTCCCGGGATCGAGGGTCGCCTGCAGCAACTGCCACGGCGGCAGGTGATCGAGCATGAACTTGGTCTGCGACTCCGCTGACTCACCGCAGAACTCCTGCGTCAGCACGGTGGAACTCTCGATCCGGATCCGGTCGCCGAACAGCTTCGGATACTGCTCGACCGTCCCCCACAGGTGCGGCGCCGGCAGGGCGAACGGGGGCGGCGGAAGGACTTCACCGAGTGCGCTCTGCAGATCGGCCATCCAGCCGGAAGGGCACCAGCTGACCAGTCCGAGGCGTCCACCCGGGCGGCAGACCCGTACCAGCTCATCCGCCGTCTTCTGCTGGTCGGGACCGTACATCGTGCCGAACGTCGACAGCACGACATCAAAGGTGTCGTCGGCAAACGGCAACTCCTGAAGGTCGGCGAGTTCGGTCTTCACCTCGACCCCCTCGATGGCCGCGCGACTCTGCGCCATTTCGAGACCGGCCACGCCCAGGTCAACGGCAGTGACGCGACCACCCCGCCGGGCCGCGGCGAGCGCGGTGTTTCCAGTGCCTGCGGCAACGTCCAGTACCGCCTCACCCCAGTGAACGTCGGCTGCCCGCGCGAGCAGTTCGCTGACGAGGACCTCCTGCGTCGCGATCGGCTGGTAGTCGACGCCGGCGTTCCAGATCTGCCGACTGCGCTCGACCATCAACTCGACCGGCGTCATGGCTGCTGCGTTTCCTGCTTGTCCCATCGTGTCCCCCGGAAAGTTTTGACTAGCCCTATCGGCTAGCGAATCATGAAGTTACTCTAACCGGGTGTCCGGAACTGTCAAGCCTCGCCGCTACGACTCCCCGGTCCGCGAGCAGCGGGCCCAGGAGACCCGGACGGCGATCCTCGACGCGGCCGAGCGCCTCTTCGCCACTCGGGGATACGTTCGGACCACGTTGCCCACCGTCGCCACGGAGGCGGGCGTCTCGCTGGCCATGGTGAAGCTTGCCTTCGGCACCAAGACCGAACTGCTCCTCAACGTGTGGCACCGAACACTGGCCGGCGGCCTCGACGACCGCGTCCCCGTGGTCGAACGCGACTGGCACCGCCAGCAGTACGAGATCGCCGACCCGGTCGAACGGATCCGCTACAGCGCCGGCAAGGGACTGGTGATCCGCCAGCGCATCGCCGGCCTCGTCGCGGTCATCGAGGCCGGTGCGACCTCAGACGACACCCTGGCCGAACTGCAGCACCGGATGTTCGAGGAGTACCTGCAGGTGGTCCGGATCTTCGTCCAGCGACTGGCCGACGACGGTCACCTGCGACCGGAACTGTCGGTCGACCAGGCAGCAGACGAGATGTGGCTGATCAACCACGTCAACAACTACCGCCTCCTGGTCGAAACCCGCGGCTGGTCCCCCGACCAGTACCTCGACTGGCTGACCCGCACCACCATCCGCGCGCTCCTCCCACCCCACCTCCACCCCTAGCCCCCAAGCGGGTGCCGCAGATCGAGCGACTTGTGGACGTCCTGCCCACCCGCCAAGATCTGACTCGCCTGGCGCGGGTTCAGCCGACGGTGGCGCAAGTGGCCGAGACGTGGCTGGTCCGGGTCGTCTGGCCGGTGTTCTGGAAAGTCACTGCCCAGCTCGACTCGCTCGACGGCCCGTTCTCGGACAGCCGCAGATCCGGCGTTGCGTCCGAATACCCACCACCAAGAACAACAGTTCCCGCCGGGCAAGCGACCCTCGTCTCGATCACGGCCCCCGGCACGATCTGGCGGGACGCGGTGACTCGCTGGTGGTTGGACAATCCAGCCGGGCCGCGCACACCCTGCGGCCCGACCTCTCCCGGCCCACCCTGCGGACCGCTGTCGCCTTGAACACCTTGCGGCCCCTGGTCGCCTTGCGCCCCCTGGACACCCTGCGGACCAACCGCCCCCTGCGGCCCGGTCGGACCGATCGGCCCCTGAATCCCGCGCTGGTTCCACACCAGCGCGTTCTCCCCGGACGTGCACGCACCCGGGCGATCGACGATCCGGATACTGCCCTTTCCGATGCCCAGCAAGCCCCGACTCACGCACGCCTGGATCTGCGGTACCGCTTCATCCGCAGTCACAGCCGGTACTGCGATCGCGACGCCGGCCCCGACTGACATGACAGCCGCGACGACCGCAGTGCGCCGTACGACTCGCAGAGCTCTGACTGATCTCATGGCATTGCCCCTCCTCGATATGACCTGGATCCACATCGTCAGGAGGAACCTTCAGCCAGCATTCAGATCAGGGCCTACGGCAGCCTTGATTCAGCTCAGGCTTCACGGCGAACCTTGATCCTCGCCGCGGCGCCACGGAGCACCCCAGGTACCAGTCGGCGATGGAGGGCGGAGAGCGGCGGCCAGACCACATTGCCCAGCGGCTGGTCGTAGTACAGGAAGGTGGTCAGCGACACCTGCCCGTCGACTGTCCGCACAAGAAGGTTCGCTGTCAGGAACCAAGAGGCTGTCTCGAGCCGGATCCAATCTTCACCACGCCCACCGATCCGCCATCCTGCCACGGTCGCCGGCGACCGCCGCCTGTCGAGCCGGAAACCAAGAAGACCGCGCCAGATCACCAGCTCCGCGGCATTCGGCACATCGCCGAACATCGCCCGAGCCCACCGCTCCGGCGTCGCGGCCGCATCGGCACCCCAGCCCGGCTGCGGCTCCGACTCGTGCCCCTGCCCCTGCCCCTGCCCCGGCCCCGACTCCAGCCCCGGCTCCGGCTCCGGCTCCGGCTGCGGCTGCGGCTGCGGCTGCGGCTGCGGCTGCGGCTGCGAGGCGATGGTGAAGTGGTCGGCGTAGTCGATGTGAGGCAGCGAACTGAGCGCACGGACGGACTCGGGGATGTTGTGCGCCCCGACAGCACTGTGAACTAGGCCGATGGTCATTTCACTGCCTCCGCTCATGTATACGATGCCGTATAGATCGAGGCTAGCTATTTTATACGGTGGCGTATATGGGGCGGGAGGTGAGGAGCATCATGGGCACGATTCGCACCACGCGTGAGCGGTGGATCGAGGAGGGCCTGCAGGCACTGGCCGCCGGCGGGCCCGATGCCGTCCGCGTCGAGGCGCTGGCGAAGGAGCTCGGCGTCACCAAAGGCGGGTTCTACGGATCCTTCGCCGACCGCGACGCGCTGCTGGACGCGATGCTGGACACCTGGGAACGGGAAAGCACCGACGAGGTGATCGACCGCGTCGAACGCGAGGGCGGCGACCCGAAGACGAAGATCCACCGCGCAGGCATGCTCACCTTCTCCAGCGATCGCCTGCTGCCGATCGACCTCGCGATCCGCGACTGGGCTCGCCGCGACGAGGCGGTCGCCACGCGCCTGCGCCGCGTGGACAACCGCCGCATGGCGCTACTGCGCGAGATGATCGGCACCTTCTGCTCCGACCCCGACGAGGTCGAGGCCCGCAGCCTCCTCGCCTTCTGCGTAGCCATCGGCGAACACTTCCTAGCCGCCGACCACGGCTCTCGCACCCGATCCCAGGTCCTTACGAACGCCGCCGACCTACTACTCAACCGCCCGACAATGCCCCGCTAGCTATCACGGGCCAGGACATCGAGGGCTCGCGATCAGCTGAGGATCTCCGGCGCCTCGCGACCGAGGGCCGCTCGGATCTGGCCTAGCCACTCGATGCCCAGCTGGCGCCCGTTGGGGAGTTGGTCGCCTCGATCCCAGCGCCACGCTGTGATCATCGCCAGCACGAGGATCCGGCACTCGCGCAGCAGGTCTTGATCGACACCTGGATAGTGCTCGCTGACCTCTTCGGGTGCATGGGCGAGGTCGAATTCGACAGGCCCACGGCAGCAGGTTTCAAGGTCAATGAACAGCAGCCCGCTCTTGGTGTTGAGCAAGTTGCCTGGGTGCGGCTCGCCATGTAGCAACTGCTCGTCAGGGCGGCGTTCGTCGATCGCTCGTCTCATGCTTCGTAATGTGTTCCTGAGGAGCTCCCGGTCCGCGTCGGCAAGCGCTGGGGTGTGGTCACGGCTTGCCACGAGTTGTTGGGCACTCTCAACTCGATCTGTGAAGTGCGGCGTCGCGACATCGAGCTTGCGCATGCCGGCATGCAGCCGCTCGAGTGCATGGGCGTAGTCAGCCGGTGAGACCACTTCAGGTGCCACGGGTTCGTAGTAGGTCCACAGCGTGACCACGAATCCATCACGCTCATAGACACGCGGTTCCACTCGAGGTTCGAGAGCAGCCACCGGGCTCCCGGATTCGGCGAGGCGTTGAGCAAGCTCGATCTCGAACTGAGCGACCTGCTGGTCCGCAGGCGCCACCCGGGCCAGGACGTCACAAGGCAGAAGACGCAGAGTGAGCTTGTTCGAGTCATTCAGAACGATCGCGTCGTCGACTGGCAGCCCGACCGATGAGGCGATCCCCACGGCTGCCGCCACCGCCCGCTGAGTCTCTATGGCTTGCATAGTTCGCCTCGTCCTCCTCCGATTCGCCCCTCGCACACTAGCCACCACCTCAGTCGGCGGCCGCTGGCTTGGCCAGGACGGCTCAAGTGATGCCTGTCGAGGCAGACCGATCCCGAGAGACTCACTGGTTCAGTGCAACTAGAGAGCCACGTGGCTGACGGTCGGCGCCCGCTCAGTCGTCCTCGTCGCGTTTCTCGTCCCGGCGCCGACGGAGCGCTCGCTCGGTGATCCGGCTGGAGAGCCCGCCCGTCGCCGATCTGGCCCGGTCGAGGGTCTCACTGCCGAGGCGTCTGGCGGCATCGACGCCGTCTACTCCCGTCTCGAGCGCCTTGTCCCTCGCCTCCGTAGCCGCGTCTGCCCATCGTCTCGCCTCTAATGACTGTCGGCCGCGCTCGATCCCGAGCCGCCCATGGAAGTCAACGACGGCGTTCGCGACATGGTTGCTCGAATGCACCACATCCCGAGAGGTGGTCGGGTGCAGCAGCACCTTCGTGTTGGCCGTGCCGGCGGCCGTATCCATGCGGGCCATCAGGCGCTCGGTGCTCCGTGAGATGAGTTCCAACCGGTTGTTACGCGCAGTCCGCAGGGCGAAGCGATGCCTGTCCAGCTCCTCCGGAGACGCATCCAGCACCCGATCGAGTTCGAGCACGGCCATCGCGTCCTGGTGTTGGAAGCAGCGGGCCAGAACGGCGAGCCATTCCTGGACCTTCAACTCCGCTTCCTTGGACGTCTTGGCGAGCTCACCGATCTTGGACTCGCGCTCCATCTTCTCCGCGAGCGCGTCGAGTTGACGCAACACGTACGCCTGAGTTCGTGCGATCGCCATCGTGGTGGCCTGCACCTTCGACCACGTGACCTCGGAGACCCGGCCCACCTGCTCCCGGATGGTCATGGCTTCTTCGATCACGAAGTCCACGCCAATCATGTCCGCCAACACAGCGTCCTTCTGGGAACGGAGCACGTCGTCGACCTTCTCATCGATCGTGGCGAGATAGTCGGTGATCTCATCCATGGCCTGCTGCATCGCAAGCTGCGCCATGATCCCGGCAGCACCAGCCAAAACGGCCGGGTTGGCCAGAAGCGTTCCAGGCCCCTTCACGAATTCGACGAGTCCTTTGACCTTGCCACGATCCGTCAACACAGCACGGCTGACGCCCGGGCTCGAACCCTTCATCAGGTTGTACTTGTTGAGAGCCTCGGCCGACTCCTTGGTCAGCTTCACCCAGCGACCTGAGTTGGCGGCAATATCGGAACCTGCCTGCGCGGCTGCAGCCCCGGTACTCAGGACAGATCCGAGCCGTTGCAATCCGAGGTCCTTCGACGGCAGTCCCTCAGAGACGAGGAAGCGTTCGACGGCGGTCGGATCTCCGATGACCGCCAGCCCATCGCCGTCACTGATCAGCTGAATCTCGTTGTCCATCGTGTCGGCTCCTGAAGTCTGGGCAGAGAACGCGGCTCTTCTTGCTTGAGGGGTGGTGGAGTCGAGGTGCGCAACGGTCTGGAGTTGGGCATCGAGAGTCTTCCAGGATGGGCACCCTACGCTCACCGTCCGACGGAAGACTTCGACGTGCCCCACGCTGCGTTCGATACGCCGACCTCACGGAGTTCTGCCGCCTCGACGAACTCGGCCTGGAAACCATCAACGGCTCGAGCACCTCCCGCGGTTCCGCCCTCATCTCCCCACCTGACGAACTACTAGCCCGCTCGCTGTTCGAAGTCGGGGGCTTCAAAACCCCAGCTACACCCCCAAATGCGATGAGTCGTCAAGGGCCGCACCATCTGCCGCGATGGACGATCCGGGGCGGACTGTCTCCCCTACGGTCTGAGCTCGCGGCGTCTTGCAGGGTGGTCGCCCGGCACACCTCGCGGTGAGTGTCGCAGTCGACGTGTCGCCCCACGGGTTGACGATTGCCACGTCTGCTGAAGCTGCAGCACCTGGCGGAATTGGTGTCACCGTTGGATGCGGTGTTGCTGGCTCACCCGGCTGCGGGTAGGTCGCCCCACGGGTCGACGATCGCCGCATCTGCCGGGGTGATGGACCCAGTGGATGTGGTGCCGCCACTGGAGGTGGTGCCGCCGGTGGGTGGGGTGTCACCTGTCGATTTGGCCGCAGGCAGATCGCCCCACGGGTCGAAGGTCGCCAGATCCGCCGGGCTGGTGTCGCCGATCGGTGAGGTGTGACCGGTCGACCCTGCCGCGGGCAGGTCGCCCCAGGAGTCGAAGGCCGCCGCAGTGGGCGCGGTGGTGGCCCCGGGGCAGTGCCCGGTGGACCCGGTGGGTGCGGGCCTGTCGGGTGGTGGTGGGGCGGGTGGTGGCCGGTACCGGATCCGGGTGGTGGGATCGGGGTCGGCCCAGGTGGGGCGTTCGACCTGGACGGTGCCGTCGACCAGGGTGATGGTCCAGCGGCCTGCGTGGAGGGCGATGTGGTGGCGTTTGCACAGCAGCACCAGGTTGCAGAGCTTGGTGGCGCCGCCGTCGATCCAGTGGACCAAGTGATGGGCTTCGCAGCTGATCGGCGGGGCACCACACACCACACAACCGCGGTCGCGGAAGTTGAGGGCCTTGCGGATGTGGCCGGTCACGAACCGTTTCGTCCAGCCGACATCCAACGGCACAGAGTTCTTACCCAGAATGATCGGGGTGATCGCGCCGTCGCAGGCGAGGCGGCGGATCGCGGCGGCGGACAGGCCGTCGCCGTAGACCAGGTCACCGATCCCCGCACCTTCATCCCCGGAGCGGAGGTCTTCCAGGTCAGCGGTGATGGTGATGTGCGCCTTCGGGCCGTCGCCGGGGATGAAGCTGGGGCTGGCCGCCGCCGCAGCCGCCGTGTTCAACACCGCCGTCAACGCGTCCGCCTGACGCTTCTCGCGCGACCGCGGGTCCAGCTCGCCGTCGACGGTCTTGTGGGGTTTCGCGCCGGCGTGAATCATCGCCCGGAGCAGTTCGGCGTTCTCGTTGGCGAGGTAACCGGTGAACTTGACGCCGTGGTCAACGTCCCGGAGCGAGAGCGACTCCTTGCCGTAGGCCTTGTCCTCG
>Ga0193717_1000056_pt1 | contig 122593 bp, 114 predicted proteins | sample U2c2metaG_FD_145900 | JGI IMG/M metagenome (GOLD analysis project Ga0193717, IMG submission 145900) | Soil microbial communities from a riparian zone of the East river system, Colorado, United States - U2c2 | ecosystem: Environmental > Terrestrial > Soil > Riparian zone | place: USA: East... | reverse complement strand
TGGTCGTGGCTGGGGTGATCCGGGGGCGTGGTCGGGGCTGGGGGTCTGGGGGTGGTGGTTGGGCTGGGAAATTCGACTGCGTGGCGGCGGAGGTCTGGCTAGAGTGGCTAGCGGACAGACGGATCGGGGAGATGGCCCGATCTTGAGTAACGGAAGGGGGTTGAGTTGATGACCGCCGTTGCGGCCGCTGCCGTGGGCAGGGCCTTGCCTTTGACAGTCATGCTCAATCTCCGAGTCCCGGTCTGAGGGCCCCTTTCTTTGCCGCGCTCCGGCAGGTGATGGTGGCTCGCCGCGCCGTGGATTCCCCGTTTGAAAGGGTTTCCCGTTGTCCACAAGAACTTCCTGGCTCACCCGTGCTGAGACCGCTGCCGATGTGGCGGCTATTCGCGAAGTCAACCTCCAAGCCTTCGGCAAGACGTTCGAACCTGATCTGGTCGAGGCACTGCGAGACGATCCGAGCGCCTGGCTGCCCGGTCTCTCCATCGTCACCACCACAGAGGCCGGCGAGGTGGTGGCTCACGCCCTGTTCACTCGCGTCCACATCGATGAGACCCCAGTACTGTCGATGGGCCCGTGCGCGGTGGCGACCGCGTACCAGCGAAAAGGTGCCGGGAGTGCCGCCATCCGGGCCGGGCTCGCCATCGCCCGCGAGCGCGGCGAGCACGCCGTCATCGTGCTCGGCCATCTGACCTACTACCCGCGCTTCGGATTCGAGCCGGCGGAGTCGTTCGGTATCCGCGCCACCTTCGACACCGGTCCGCACCTGATGGCCCTCGCCCTCGACCCCTCCCGCCCACTCCCCTCCGGCACGCTGCGCTACCCGGCCACCTGGGACATCTGACCAACCCGGACGTCGCCGCGACCGAGCATCACGCTTCGTGGTCGCGGCGACGTTCGGTATACAAACCGACGTCAGGGCAGAGCTCGCCGACGCCGAGACCCGGAGACGAAGCGACGATAAATGATGCTCAAACGCCAGCTGTCAGGCGGGATCTGAGCACGGATCGGTAAAAGGTTGCGGGAAACTCGCCGAATCCCTTGCGCACCTACCTTGTATACATGAAACAGTCGACGGACCCGCTCACCTGGGAGGACGCAATGCCCCGCCGTACTCCGTCGTCACTGAACCGCTCCAGCACCACACCTCGTCACCGGCAGGCGCGATGGGGGGTCAGCGTCGCGGCTTTCGCGGTGCTGGCGATCGTCGGAACCGCCTGTTCGCCGGTCGAATCCAGTAGCGACGAGGCCGGCGGTGACCAGACCACCTCCACCCAGGACGTCTTCGGTGAGCCTGCCGACGCGGCGCAGGTGAAGGCCGGCGGCACGTTGACGGTCGCCCTGTCCGCCGACCCGGACAAGCTCGACCCGACGCTGTCGCGCAGCCTGTACTCGCGGTACGTCTTCCACACGATGTGCGAGAAGCTCTACGACCTCGGCCCGGACGCCAAGATCGTGCCGCAGCTCGCCACCGCGCTGCCGACGATCTCGGCCGACGGCCTGAGCCTCACCATCCCGTTGCGTGAAGGCGTGAAGTTCGCCGACGGCGGCACCCTCGACTCCACCGCGGTCAAGGTCTCCATCAACCGCGGTCTCACTCTGGCCGGCTCCGGCCGCAAGAGTGAACTCGGCCCGATCACCTCGATCGAGACGCCGGACCCGAAGACCGTGGTGATCAAGCTGTCCAAGCCCTTCGCCCCGTTGACCGCGGCGCTGGCCGACCGCGCCGGCATGGTGCTGAGCCCGGCCGCCGTGGACAAGCTCGGCGCGAACTTCTCCACCGCACCGGTCTGCGTCGGCCCGTTCAAGTTCGCCAGCCGGGTCGCCCAGAACTCGATCAAGGTGGTCAAGGATCCCCTGTACTACGACGCCGCCAAGGTGCACCTGGACGCCATCGAGTACCGGATCATCACCGACTCCAGCATCCGCTCGGCGAACCTCCGCTCGGGTGACGCGCAAGTCGCGGACTCGCTGTCCACCCAGGACGCGCCGGAGCTGCAGAAGGACAGCAACATGACCGTGTTGCAGTCGCAGTCCCTCGGCTACCAGGGCCTCACGATCAACATCGGCAACGCGAACGGGATCGGCACCCCGACCAAGCAGCTGGACACCCCGATCGCCAAGGATCCGCGGGTACGCCAGGCGCTGGAGGCCTCGATCGACCGGGAGGCACTGGTCAAGTCCCTGTTCAACGGCCTGAACAGTGTCGCCTGCTCCCCCATCTCACCGAAGAGCGAGTTCACCTCCGACGCCGCCCAGGTCTGTCCGGCCCACGACCCGGCCAAAGCCAAGGAACTCCTCACCCAGGCCGGCGTGACCACGCCGTACAAGGTCGAGATGATCACGTCGAACAACCCCGACAGTCTGAGGCTTGCCCAGGCGCTGCAGGCGATGGTGAAGGAAGGTGGGTTCGAGCTGGTGATCAAGCCGGTCGAGTACGCCTCTCTGCTTGACCAGCAGGACCGTGGCGACTTCGAGCTGCTCCAGCTGGGCTGGTCCGGCCGGGTCGACCCGGATGCGAACATCTTCAACTTCGTCGGGTCGGAGGGCAGCCAGAACGTTGCCGGGTACAACAGTCCTGACGTGGACAAGCTGCTCACCGACGCGCGGCAGTCCACCGACCAGGCGCAGCGGATCCAGCTGTACGGCCAGGTAGTCACCAAGCTGCAGCAGGACGACCCGCTGATCTACATGTACCGCCAGCGCAACCTGACCGGCGTCAGCAAGACGGTGCTCGGCGTGCAGACCTACCCGGACGGCGTGATCAGGACCGCGTTCGCCGGCCTCGCCAAGTAGATGAGGCGCTACCTACTCGGCCGCCTCTGGCAGTCGCTCGTCACCTTGCTGCTGGCAACGATCGTGGTGTTCCTCGGAGTGAGAGCGCTCCCTGGCGATCCCGCGCTGGCGCTGGCCGGTGAGGACCGCGATCCCGAATCGCTGCGGGCGATCCGGGAGCAGTACGGGCTGGACGACTCGCTGCTGGTGCAGTTCTGGCAGTTCGTCAGCCATGCGGCCCGCGGCGATCTCGGCGTCTCGATCAGAACGGGAGAGAGCGTGACCTCGATGCTCGGCGGCGCTCTCCCCGTCACCCTCGAGCTCTCCTTCCTGGCGATCGTCGTGGCCAGTCTGCTCGGAGTCGGGGCCGGCGTGGTGGCCGCCGTACGCCGGGGGCGCCCGGCGGAATGGGCGGCCAACGCGCTGGCCCTGCTCGGGTTGTCCGTGCCGAACTTCTGGCTCGGCCTGATGGCGATTCTCTATCTCTCGGTGGCTCTCGGACTGTTCCCGGCCTCCGGGTTCGTGCCGTTCTTCACCAACCCGGTCGACAACCTGCACCATCTGGTGTTGCCGTCGCTGATCCTCGGCACCGGCCTCGCCGCGGTGATCATGCGGCAGACCCGGTCGTCGATGCTGGACGCGTTGTCCGCCGACTACATCCGCACGGCCGAAGCAAAGGGCCTTCCACCACGAGCGGTGATCGGCCGCCACGCGCTGAGAAACAGCCTGATCGTCGTCGTCACGATCGTCGGTCTGCAGCTGGGTGCCCTCATCTCCGGCGCGGTCGTGACCGAGCGGATCTTCGCGCTGCCCGGGTTCGGCAAGATGACCGTCGACGCCGTCTTCCAGCGGGACTACCCGGTGATTCAGGCGGTCGTGCTGGTCACCGCCACGGCGTACATCGTGATCAATCTGCTGGTCGACCTGCTCTACTCCGTCATCGATCCCCGCATCCGGGTCCGAGGTGAGGCGTGATGGCCGTCGCCGATGTGACAGTCCAAGCCGGTACGCCGTTGTCGTCGCGCCGGCGAAAGGTGGTTCGCCGCCTGCTCCGCAACCCCCTCGCCATCACGGGACTCGCGGTGCTGGCGATCGCAGTACTGGCTGCTGTGTTCGCGCCTTGGCTGGCTCCGCATGAGCCGACGCAGACCAACCTCGGCCAGGCGTTCGCGCCACCCGGAACCGCCGGGCACCTGCTCGGGACGGACGACCTCGGCCGGGACGTCCTGTCGAGGATCATGTTCGGCCTCCGGGCATCACTTCACGTCGGACTGCTCGCGGTCGCGACCTCACTGGCGATCGGGGTGCCGCTGGGCCTGATGGCTGGGTACTTCCGCGCGATCGACGCACTGATCTCACGGTTCACCGACCTCGTCCTAGCGTTCCCCTTCCTGATCCTCGCGGTCGGGCTGGCCGCGATCCGCGGTGCGAGCCTCGGCAACGCGGCCATCGCGATCGGCATCGCGCAGATCCCGGGAGTGATCCGGATCGTCCGGTCGGAGACGCTCCGCCTGAAATCGCTCGACTTCGTCGCGGCGGCGATCGTGGAGGGCGCAGGCGATCCCTGGGTGCTTGGCCGCCACATCCTGCCGAATGCCGCCTCGGTCATCATCGTCCAGGCGACGGTCGCGATCCCGGCGGCGATCCTGGGCGAGGCGGTGCTGTCGTTCCTCGGGCTCGGCATCCAGCCACCGGCTCCCAGCCTCGGCACGATGCTCTCCGACGCACAGCAGTTCGCATCCCGAGCACCCTGGGCTGCTGTGATGCCGGGCCTGGCGATCATGCTGCTCGCACTGGCGTTCAACATCGTCGGCGACAGCCTCCGCGACGCCCTCGACCCGAAAGCGAGCCGCCGATGAGCACGCCCGTACTGCGGGTCCGCGAACTGTCGGTCACCTTCCGGACAGAGGACGGACCGTTGTCAGCGGTCGATCACGTCGATCTGGAGGTCACCGACCAGGAGGTCCTGGCCATCGTCGGCGAATCAGGCTGCGGCAAAAGTGTGACCGCGATGAGCCTGGCCGGCCTCCTCCCCCGTACCGCAACCGTCGAAGGCTCGGTCGAACTGGACGGCGTCGAGTTGATCGGCGCGGACAAGCGCACGTTGCGCTCGATCCGCGGCCGCGAGATCGCCTACATCTTCCAGGAGCCGATGACGTCGCTGAACCCGGTCTTCACCGTCGGCACCCAGATCGGCGAGGTACTCCGGATCCACAACGGCATGTCTCGCTCGGCCGCACGCAAACGCGCGGTCGAGCTCCTCAAAGTCGTCGGCATCCCGTCGGCCGAACGCCGCGTCGACGACTACCCGCACCAGCTCTCCGGCGGCATGCGCCAGCGGGTGATGATCGCGATGGCGGTCGCCTGCGACCCGAAGGTCCTGATCGCCGACGAGCCGACCACGGCCCTCGACGTGACGATCCAGGCCGGCATTCTCGACGTACTGCGCGGCCTGCGCGAGCGCCTCGGTACGAGCATCGTGCTGATCACCCACGACCTCGGTGTGGTCGCAGACCTCGCCGATCGAGTGGCAGTCATGTACGCCGGACGCGTCGTCGAAACAGCCGAGGTCCACGACCTGTTCGCGCAACCCCAACACCCTTACACAGCAGGGCTTCTGGGCGCATCGCCGGCCGCCGGCAGGCACGCCGGAACCCACCGGCTCAACGAAATCCCCGGTCTCGTCCCGGTGCTCGCCGAGCAGCCCGACGCCTGTACCTTCGCCGACCGCTGCCCCCGAGCCCTCGACACCTGTACTGCGAAACAGCCGCTCCTTGACCAAGGTGATCACCAAGTCGCGTGCTGGAATCCCGTCCGCGAACCGGTGGAGGTCTGATGCCAGAGAACGCACTGGAACTCGAAGACCTCGTCATGCACTTCGGCCCGGTCCGCGCGGTCGACGGCGTCTCCCTGCAGATCCGCAAGGGAACCGTAGTCGCCCTGGTCGGCGAGAGCGGCTCGGGCAAGTCCACCGTCGGTCGCTGCATCGTCCGGCTCCTCGAACCCACGGGCGGCACGGTCCGCCTAGCGGATGCCGACATCACCCACCTCAACCGCCGACGCCTCCGGCCGCACCGGCGCGACGTGTCCATCGTCTTCCAGGACCCGGCCGGTTCGCTGGACCCGAGGTTGTCCGTCGGCGACATCGTCGGTGAACCCCTGCGCCTGATGCGGCGCCGCGGCGATCTCCCCGCCGAGCAACGCGACATCCCGGCCGCCGTCGCTGATGCGTTGCGGAGGGTCGGTCTCCGGCCCGAGGTTGCGCAGCGCTCGCCTCACGAACTATCTGGGGGCCAACGGCAACGAGTCAGTATCGCGCGGGCGCTCATCTCCTCACCTCGTCTGCTGGTCGCGGACGAACCGACCAGTGCGCTGGATGTGTCGGTCCAGGCGTCGGTGCTGAACCTGCTCGCGGATCTGCAAAGAGATCTCGGCTTCGCCTGCCTGTTCATCACCCACGACCTGTCGGCCGTGGAGTACCTCGCCGACGAGGTCGCCGTGATGTACCTCGGCCAACTCGTGGAACAAGGCCCGCGCGAGCGCATCTTCGGCGTACCGGCTCACCCCTACACGCAAGCGTTGCTGTCGGCGGCGCCGGTGCCTGATCCGACCACGCAACGAGCCCGCCAGCCGGTACTGCTCGGCGACGACCTGCCGTCGGCCATCGATCCACCTTCCGGCTGCCGGTTCCACACTCGCTGTCCAGTGGCTGTGGACAGGTGCAAGACCGAGGTGCCGATCTCCCGCGTGATCGGTGCCGGCGGCCACCAAGTCGCCTGCCATCTGGTCGCTGACGACGGCACCGGTCCCGACGTCCGCGAACAGCCCGTCGACAGAGGAGTTACCGCATGACCTTCACGACCCGGCCTACCTTGCGCGGCACGTTCGGCATGGTGTCGTCCACGCACTGGCTCGCGTCACAGTCGGCGATGCGCATCCTCGAACTCGGCGGCAACGCCTTCGACGCGGCTGCCTGCGCCGGCTTCGTGCTGCACGTCGTCGAACCGCATCTGAACGGCCCGGGTGGTGAGGTGCCGGCGATCATCGCGACGGCCGCCGATCCGACGCCACGGGTGCTCGCCGGTCAAGGCGTCGCGCCGGCTGGTGCGACCATCGAGCACTTCCGATCGCTCGGCCTGGCGTTGATCCCGGGCTCCGGGCCGCTTGCGGCCGCAGTACCGGGGGCTGTTGATGCGTGGTTGCTGCTGCTGCGCGACCACGGCAGCTTGCCGCTGCGCGCAGTACTGGAACCGGCGATCGGCTATGCGCGCAACGGTCACCCGCTCGTCGGGCGAGTCGGCGACACGGTTGCGACCGTGCAGGAGTTGTTCAGCAACCATTGGCCGACGTCTGCCTCGGTCTGGCTCGCGGGCGGACGACCGCCGCGCGCCAACTCGCTCTTCAAGAATCCCGCGTACGCCGACACGCTCGAGCGACTGCTCACCACTGCCGAGGGAGCCGGCGCGGATCGCGTTGCCCAAGTGGAACGGGCCCGACTGACTTGGCGCGAGGGATTCGTCGCCGAGGCGATCGACAACTTCTCCCGGTTGCCACATCGGGACTCGAGCGGTGAGGACCATGCGGGCCTGATCACGGGTGATGATGTCGCGGGATTCGAGGCGAGCTGGGAGGAGCCGGCCACGCTTGAGTGGCACGGTCACACCGTCGCGAAGACCGGGGCTTGGGGCCAAGGGCCGGCGTTGCTGCAGTCGCTCGCGGTGCTCGCCGAACTCGGCGATCCGGCCTCGCTAGATCTGACGAGTGCTGAGGCTGTGCATACCACTGTCGAGGTGATGAAGCTTTCGTATGCCGACCGCGAGGCCTACTACGGCGACGGCGCGGACACGCCACTCAAGACCATGCTCTCCCCCGCTTACGCCGCGTCCCGTGCTGCGTTAGTCGGTTCGGACGCGTCGCTGGAGCTTCGGCCAGGCAGTCCTGACGGACGTACCCCGGTACTGCCATCCGTTGCTGTCGGCAATGACTTGGCGATGGACGCGACGGTGGGTGAGCCGACCGTCGCCCCCGACGGCGTGACGCGTGGCGACACCTGTCACGTCGATGTGATGGACCAGTGGGGCAACGTCATCTCCGCCACGCCCAGTGGTGGTTGGCTGCAGTCGTCGCCGACGATTCCCGAGCTCGGGTTCTGCCTGGGTAGTCGGCTGCAGATGTTCTGGCTGGAAGAGGGTCTGGCGTCCTCGCTCGCTCCTGGTCTGCGACCGAGGACCACTCTCACGCCGACGCTGGTACTGCGCGACGGCGTACCGGTTCTCGCCTGCGGTTCGCCGGGTGGTGATCAGCAGGATCAGTGGCAATTGCTGTTCCTCCTGAGGCATCTGGCCGGTGGTCAGGAACTGCAGGTGGCGATCGATGCCCCGGCCTGGCACACCACGGCCTTCCCGTCGTCGTTCTACCCGCGGACGTCGGAGCCTGGCGGGCTGGTGATGGAGAGCCGGTTGGGCACGGCCGTCCGCGATGAGCTGGTCAGGCGCGGCCACAACGTGACGGAATCGGATGCATGGAGTCTGGGTCGGTTGTGCGCGGTCTCACGTGAGTCCGACGACATCCTCGCCGCGGCGGCCAACCCCCGAGGAATGCAGGGCTACGCCGTCGGCCGCTGACTATCCCGGTAGAGCCGCTGTCGCGGCGGCTTCGATGTGGGCGCGGGCTGCCTCTACGGCGGCGTCGCGGTCGCCTGCCGCGATGGCGTCGACTACGCGGATGTGTTCTTTCCATGAGTGCGGTGCTCGCTGGGCTGCGCCGACGCGGAAGACCCAGTGGACGTGGTGGTACATCGCAGCCGACAGCGACGCGAGCCAGCGGTTGCCGCTGATCTCGATCACCGCACTGTGTAGCGCGCTGTTCAACTCGGCGACGCGACCGAAGTCCTTGGCGTCTGTCGCCGCGCTCGCCTCCTTCAACAGATTTCGCAGCCTCGTGACGTCTTCCTCAGTTGCGCGCTCAGCCGCGAGACCGGCGGCCAAGGTCTCGAACTGCTCCCGTACTGCGAACAGATCGCGAACCGCGGTCTCGTCCAGCGTCGCCACCACCGCACCCCGGCGCGGCAGGATCTGCACGAATCCCTCGGCCTCGACCACCCGCAGAGCCTCGCGGACGGGGTTGCGGGACACGCCGAAGTCGTCGGCGAGCCGGTTCTCCGTCAGTCGCTCGCCCTGTGCGTAGTCCCCGTCGACGATCCGCCGCCGCAACTCCGTCAGCACCTGCTCCCGCAGCGCGAGATGGTCCCCGCCGATCGTCCGCATCCGCTCTCCCCCGTCATGCTCATCCACTCCGGGCACGGTACCCGCCAGCACCGTAGCGGAACCGCAGGCCGCTCCCGTTTGATCCGTGACGCCGGGGATGGATATCTTGCAGGCTTGAACTTCAAGCTGACGCCGTTGACGGATCCGGACTACCGGCCGTTCAGCCGTCGACTCGCCTGGCTGGCGTCGGACGCTGACGGAGTCCCGGTCGGCTCCGCGTTCCTCCGGCTGAACAGCAAACCGAGCCAGGCGCATCTGGCTGAGCTCGAACTGGTGGTTCACCCGGCCTCGCGCCGCATGGGCCTCGGTTCACAGTTGCTGGCGGCGGCGATCGCGGCTGCCCGCGAGAACGAGGCTCGCGTCGTACTCGCTGACGCGACAGCCGAATCCCCGGGCGACTCTTTCCTTGCGCAGCACGGGTTCAGCATCGGGCTCACGTTGATCTTCACGAGACTGCCGCTCGCGGAGTACGCAGTACCGGATGAGCCTCCGCCTGCCGGTTATCGGCTCGAGTCGTGGCAGGGTGTGCCGCCCGATCACCTGATCGAGTCGTTCACCGAGGCGCGGGCCGCGATGAACGACGCTCCCGTCGGCGACATCTCGTACGGCGCCGAGACGTGGGACCTGGAGCGGACCAGGTCCGTGGCCAACGTCGTCGCGCAACGCGGCGAGATCCTCGAGACAGTCGCAGCCGTCGAGGAGTCCACCGGCACGGTCGCAGGCTTCACCGAGCTCGTAGTTCCAGGCGACGGCAAGGGCGACGCACAGCACTACGGCACGGCCGTCCTCGCCACCCATCGCGGCCGCGGCCTGTCCTTGTGGATGAAGGCGGCGCAAATCCGCCAGCTCCGCGCCCGCTACCCCGACCTAGCCGGCCTCCTCACCGACATGGCCTCCACCAACCTCGCCATGCAACACATCAACACCCACCTCGGCTACACCACCACCCACCACACCCACCGCTACACCCTCCACCTAGAGGCGGCTAGTTGAGGATCTTCAGCGCGGCCGCGATGGTGATGGGGTGGTAGCCGGGGCGGGCGGTGGTGAAGACTTCGTTGGCGAATTGGCGGCCTGCTTCGGTCTTGCTGAGGGCTCGGTAGACCGGGAGGACGAGCTTCATGCGTCCAACGCGGGTGAGGAATCCGGCGAGTTCGTCGTACGCCGGGGTGTAGGAGCTGGCGGCAACGATCGAGTACCAGCGGCGGGCGATCTCGCCGTTCGCAGTACCGGTGAGACTGAATTCCCGGTCGAGCTGCTGTAGCTGGGAGGTAGTCAGCACGTCAGGAGCCGCGTCCAGGAAGCGGAGCCACTCCTGCGGCGTCCAGTGGCTCGCGCCCGACGGCAGACCGCCGGTTGCCAACCACCTGTCCCGCTCTTGGTCCACGGCCTCGAAGCGGGCCGACGCCGCTCGCTCCGCGAAGACTGGGATCCCTGGCTCGTCCAGCCAGGCCGCGACCTCATCTGCGGTGACTACCTCGGGGTGGCGATCCAGCAGGTTGTCCTGCAGGTGTCCGGCGAAGTCCTGGGAGTTGATGCTGCGGAAGGCGAACCGGTCGAAGTACCCGCGCAGGAAGGGGTCGAAGACCTCGCGGCCGAACCGTCCCTCCAGCCAGGACAGGAACCACGCGCCCTTGAGCGGTCCGAGCGCGGTCGTGCCGTGGTACTCCGACCGATGGTTGAGCCCTGGGAGCTCCACGGCCTGCTCTATCGGGGTCAGCGGATCAAGCTTGACCACGGTGGCGTGCTGCTTGATCGCTGTCTCCATCACGGCCAGTTCGGTGCCGTAGACGGCCTCCACAATCCGGTTCTCGACGTACGCCGTGAAGCCCTCGTTGAGCCAGATGTCGTCCCAGCTGTCCTGGGTGACCAGGTTGCCGGACCAGCTGTGCGCGAGTTCGTGCGCGACGACGCTGACCAGCGACTTGTCGCCGATCACCACGGTCGGCGTCGCGAACGTCATCCGCGGGTTCTCCATCCCGCCGTAGGGGAAGGACGGCGGCAGCACCAGGATGTCGTAGCGACCCCACCGGTACGGGCCGAACAGCGCCTCGGTGACCCGCATCATCTCCTCGGTGTCCGCGAACTCGGTCGCAGCCCGCTTGGCCATCTCCGGCTCGGCCCAGACCCCGGCCCGCTCCCCGATCGGCTCGAACACCAGGTCCCCGGCCGCGATGGCCAGCAGGTACGACGGGATCGGCTCGGGCATCACGACGTTGTAGGAACCCGTACGGCGTGACGTAGTGCCGTTGTCGGCGCTCATCAGCACCATCAGGTCCGCCGGAGCGGTCACATGCGCGGCGTAGCTGAACCGCACGCCCGGAGTGTCCTGCACCGGTACCCAGCTGCGGGCGTGGATCGCTTGCGACTGGCTGAACATGAACGGCTTCACGCCGCCGGCGGTCATCGACGGCTCAAGCCATTGCAGTCCGGTGGCCGTCGGCGCGGTCCGGTAGCTGACCCGCACCCGCTCATTCTGCGCCGTCTGGATCGTCAACGCCGAACCGAGCTCCGCATCCGGCAGGGCCACACTGAACTCCAGCGGCTCCCAACCGTCGGCAGTGGAGCCCTCCACCCCCAGCACGGTCAGGTCGCGGGTGTCCAGCATCAGCCGGGTAGCGGATCCGCTCCAGGCGAGCGTGTGGGTGGCACTACCCGCCAGCACCTTGGCTGCGAAGTCCAGGTCGAGCTCCAGCTCGAGGTGGGTGGTGCGCACCAGCGCCGGTTCGGCGTAGGAGTGGCGGTCGTGGGTCACAGATTCTCCCGAGGCAGAGGTCGTCCGGAGGACACTACCCAGCAATACGGCCAACAACGCGGCCAATTAGAGCCACGGGCAGCAACGTGCCATAACCGGTTAAGGTCTACCCATGCGGGCCGCCGCTCTGCCGCTGGCTGTGCTGCTGACGACCATGGCGACCACCGCCTGCTCCAGCAGCACACCCACCCCTGCGCCGACCACCTCTGCACCTGCTCCCCCCACGTCAGCACCGTCTACGTCCAGGTCCACTCCCGCCCCGTCAGCATCGGTGTCGAGCCCCGCGCCACAGCCCTTCGACAGCGCGTCCGCGATGGCGACTGTCCGCTACCTGGCCGGCCTCGGCCCCCGCGAAGCGACCAGTACTGCGTATCTCCAGTCGCTGGCGTGGTTGGAGGGCCGCTTCAAGTCGGCCGGCTACCAAGTGAGGCGGCAGCAGGTGCAAGTCCCCGCGGGCATCTCGTGGGGTGTGCCGGTCCGCGCCGGCACCACCTGGAACCTCATCGCCACCAAGCCCGGCTTCAACGCCAGTGCTCCTCACCGGGTGGTCGGCGCCCACCTCGACACCGTCCCGCAAGCGCCCGGAGCCGAGGACAACGCCTCGGGCATCTCGGTGCTGCTGGAAACCGCGGCGCTCTACCAGGATCGGGATCCACGCCTTCCGACGGTCTACGTCGCCTTCGGGGCCGAAGAACCACGCGGGGACGGCGACAACCGGCATCACTACGGTTCGAGGGCTTATGTCGCATCACTGCCGGCTGCCCAGCGAAAAGCTCTGAGCGGCATGGTTTCGCTCGATCGGGTGGGGGTTGGGACCGTGGTGCCGATCTGTGCGGGATCGGACGATCAGGTGGAACTGCGGCTCGAACTGCGGGTGGTTGCGGGGCTGATCAGCGTACCGAGTCGGGCTTGTGTGAACAGGTCGAGTGACCACTGGTCGTTCGTACGCGCCGGGTTGCCCGGGGTTCGGCTGGGCAGCACGCCGTATCCGGAGTACCACAGCGCGCGGGACCTGCCGGAGGTGGTGGACGAGGCCCAGCTCGACCGGACGGGCCGAGTCGTGGCGGCGTGGCTCGACGGTTAGCTGGCGCCGCGGATGTCGGCGAGGATCTGCTCGGCCCGGGTGCCGGTGACTACGCGCGGACTGAAGTCGTTGCCGATGACATAGGGCGTCAGCCTCGCGGCCTTCAGGGTCTTGCCCCAGTAGGTGAGCTCCAGCAGAACGCCCTCCTGGGTCTGCTGGGAGAAGTCCATGTCGAACACCAGGTTGCCCAGTGAGTGCGCCACCACCTTGTTGCTGGAGAACTGCACCGCTTGCACCCAGTGCGGATGCCCACCGATCACCAGGTCCGCTCCGGCCTTGCTGAGTGCGGCCGCGACGGTTTCCTGGGCTGGTACCGGCTCGTGGGTGTACTGCTGGCCCCAGTGCGGCAGCACCACGACCACATCGGCCGACGCGCGCAGTACCTGGATCGATCGGGTGAGCGCGGTGAGATCACCTTGATTGAGCGGACCGGTCCGCGGCGGCATGCGGACGGACAGCGCACCCGGCGAGGTCGCGGTCGCTCGTGGTGTCTCTCCGATCGCGTTGAACGCGAGGAAGCCGAAGCGCACGCCGTCCCGCGTGACGATCACCGGTCGCGCGGCCTCGGCAAGGTTGCTTCCGGCCCCTACCGGCTGGATGCCTCCGGCCCGAACCCGCTGAACGGTCTCGATCAAAGCCTGATGTTCGTAGTCACCTGTGTGGTTGTTGGCCAGCGACAGTACGTCGACTCCGGCGTCGCGCAGTCCCGTCAGTACGGCGGGTGGTGCGGCGAAGGAATCGCCACCCTGCTGCGGTGATCCCGCCTGGGAGAGCGTGCTCTCGAGGTTCGCGACGGTGATGTCGGCAGCGGCCAGACGGGGTCCGATCGCGCGCAGTGGTCGCGAGACGTCCCCTGTCCTCGCGGCGGCGGCGCCAACCCGGCGGCCAAGCATCACGTCACCTCCGATCGTCAGGTTCACGACCTGGGTTGAGGCGGGCGGGCCTGCGGTACGCAAGGGGTAGCGAACGGGATCCTTCCAGGGATCGATGCCGCCGACCGTCACAGCGCGGATGGTCGGGCCGGCGGTCGCGGCCGGCACTATGGCGAGAGCGGAGGGATCGCTCTCCACGGTCTGAACGCTCGCGACCAGCCGGAAGCCTCGCCAGGACTTCGTCGCCCCGGAGACGAGCTTCCTGGCGGTGGCCAGGTCGATGTCCTGGGCGGACCGAGTCGGGTTGATCGCCAGGATCAACGGCTGCTCGGTCGGCTCGACCGGAGTCGTCGGCGTCGATGGAGTACTGGTCGGGCGGATCGTTGGGCCGCCGTCCGAGCCCGCGTCTGAGCAGGCGGCCAAGACTGCGACGGCCGAGACCGCCGTCAGCAGACGCATGAGGCCGACGGGCATACCGCCACCGTAGCCAGCTGATCCCAAACCCCGGTGAACCTGTCGGGCGAGGCGGTTTCGGTTGGGTGGAGAGGAACTAGCAGACTGTGGGCATGTTGCCGGAGAGTAGCCCTGAGCGGCTGCTGCAGCGTAGGCCGTTCGGATCGTGGTTGCTCGGGCCTGCCGACCAGAGCCCGCGGATGCTGCGGATCCGGGTGCAGACACTGCTGACGCTCTTCTCCATCGGCACCAACCTGATCGGCGCCGTGGTCGTGTTCGTCCTCGCGGTGTTCGTGCTGCCAGGGCCGCCCGGTGACGACAACCTCACGCTGGTTCGCTGGCTGGCGTTCCCGATCTACTTCCTGGCCGCCCTGCTGATCGGCGCCGTCTGGAGCACCAGACTGGCCCGCCGCGTCACCCGCTGGGTCCTCGAAGAACGCCCTGCCACCCGGCGCGAGCAGATCGCCACGCTGCAACTCCCCCTACGTCTGACGATGATCGAGGTCGTTCTCTGGCTGCTCGCCGCGGTGGTCTTCAGCGTCCTGACCCTGGCGCTGGAACCGCAGAGCTTTCTCCGCGTGGTGGTCACGATCATCGACGGCGGCACCGTCACCTGCGCGGCGTCGTACCTGCTGACCGAGTTCGCGCTGCGGCCGATCGCCGCGAGAGCGCTTGCTGACGAACCACCGCCGCGGCGCTTGCTGGCCGCCGGCCTGGAAGCGCGCACGGTGTTCTTCTGGGCGGTCGGGTCCGGGGTTCCCGTCCTCGGACTGATGCTGACGGCGGTGCTCGCACTGATCGAGGGCGATGTCTCCTCGACCCGGCTGTCGGTGGTCATCCTTGCCCTCGGCGCCGTAGTACTGGTCTTCGGCTGGTTCCTCACGCTGCTCTCGGCCAGGTCGGTGGTCGCGCCGGTGCGGTCGGTTCGCAACGCGTTGACGGTGATCGGCGGCGGCGATCTGAACGTACGGATCCCCGTGTTCGACGGCACCGAGCTCGGGTCGCTGCAGGCAGGGTTCAACCGGATGGCCGCCGGGCTGCGCGAACGCGAGCGCCTCCGCGACCTGTTCGGCCGGTACGTCGGTACTGACGTGGTGCGGGAGGCTCTGACCAGCGACTCGCTCGGTGGCGAGGAACGGTTCGCGGCGATGCTCTTCGTCGATCTGGTCGGCTCCACTGAGCTCGCGGCGGCCCGGCCCCCGACCGAAGTGGTGCACCTGCTGAATCAGTTCTTCGTCATCGTGGTCGACGAGGTGGACCGGCACGGCGGCTTCGTGAACAAGTTCGCCGGCGATGCGGTGCTGGCCGTCTTCGGGGCGCCGACCGAGCTTCCGGACGCGGCAGGGAGCGCTCTCCGGGCTGGGCGCGCATTGGCCCGGCGCCTGGCGGAGGAGTTGCCTGAGGCAACAGCGGGGATCGGCGTCACCGCCGGCATCGTGGTGGCCGGAACCGTCGGCGACGTCCGGCGGCATGAGTACACCGTGATCGGTGACCCGGTGAACGAAGCCGCCCGCCTGAGCGAACTGGCCAAGTCCGCCCCCGGCCGCCTGGTCGCCTCGATGAACGCGGTGGAGGAAGCCGCTCCGGCCGAAGCCGCCCACTGGGAGGCGGGTGACACCGTGACGGTTCGCGGACGGCTGCAGCCGACGCGCCTCGCGCTGCCTGCCCGGGAGCAGCTATCTTCCGCCGGCGACGTCGATCATTGAGCCGGTCAGGTAGGAAGCGCGATCCGAAGCGAGGAACGTGATCAAGGCGGCCACCTCCTCCGCAGTACCGGGTCGGCCCAGCGGCGGGGTGGTGCCGATCCGGTCCAACCGGCCTTCCTCGTGGATCTCGGTCTCGATCAGGCCGGGTCGGATGCCGAGCACGCGGATCCCTTCCTTCGCGACCTCGTTCGCCAGGCCCACGGTGAGGGTGTCCACCGCCGCCTTGCTGCCCGCGTAGTCGACGTACTCGCCGGCCGAACCCAGCACCGCACCCCGTGACGAGACGTTGATGATGACCCCGCCCTGTCCGCCGTGCGCGGTCGACATCCGTCGCACTGCGGCCCCCGCGACCAGGAACGCGCCGATCGCGTTGATCCGGAAGACCCGCTCGAGCCGCGCGACGTCGTACTGGTCGACCCGTGCCGCCGGCGACACCACGCCGGCATTGTTGATCACGGCACCGATCGCCCCGAGTTCACTCACCACCGTCTCGAAGAGCCGCTCGATGTCATCGACCTCCGCCACATCAGCCCGTACTGCGAGCGCCCGCCGCCCGAGCTTCTCGACAGCCGCGACGACCCGCTCCGCCTCGTCCGACCGGGTGCGGTAGCTCAGTCCCACATCCCAGCCGTCCTCGGCCAGTGCGATCGCCGCCGCGGCACCGATCCCCCGGCTCCCACCCGTCACCAACGCGACGCCTCGCAGTACTCCGGTCTCAGCCATGACGGCTAGCCTGCCATCAGCGTGGCGGGATCAGCTTGGGAGGCCGGCCCAGAAACCGCAGTGGTGGTTCGCTGCGGAGGGCGTCGGGGCGATACCGCTGGTCGACAGCTCGATCACGGTGCCTGCTGAGCCGAACTTGGGCCAATCGGGCCGGCTGGGACCGTTCGGGTTGCCGGTGCGGGCGAATGCCGACACGTAGTCGACGATCGTCGCCGACAGCCGCTCCTGCGCCGGAGTCAACTCCGGGTAATAGTTCCCCCAGAGGAGGTCGAGGTCCCACAGGTAGGGCTGACCCAGGCCGTGGTAGGAGCCCATCGGGAACCCGTTGCGAAACTGACCGCTGTCTTCGGCGAACTCGTAGGCGTAGACCGGCTGACGGGCGGTCGCGGCTTGGGCGGTGCGCAGTACCGGGCAGGCTCCAATAGAACCGCCCCAGTCGCTGAGCACCGTCGCCAGGGCGAGTGCCGGGCTGTCGTAGTCGGCGACCGGATACCGCGCGAGGACGGCGCCCGCCTTGTCGCCGAACGTCTCGGTCATCATCGTGCCGTACTTCTCGGCGGTCATCGCTGCCTCACTCCAGACAAACGCCCGCATCTCGTCGCGAGTGCCGCCGACCAGTAGCGGGACCCGCGCGGCGGATCCGTTGCGTAGAGCGTCCGCCGGCTGCTGCGGCAGCACCCAGGTCCCGGCGGTCGGATTCCACGGCCGGTCCCTCACCCGGCTGTTGAGCTGCATGCCGACGCCCTGGAGCGCACCGACCAGGCGGGTCGGCGTTACCTCGCGCAAGCACGCCGCGACATCGGCGGCGGTGGCGCAGCCGAGATCCTCGGTGGCTCGGGCGCCGAATGCCCGGGCCTCGGCCAAGGTCGGCACCCGGTTGTCGCAGGCGCCGCTCTGCGAGATCGCCCGGTGGAAGAGTCCGCGCGAGCTCGGCGAGGCAAGCTGGGCACAGACTGCTCGGGCGCCGCCGGACTCGCCGGCCAGCGTCACGTTGCGCGAGTCGCCGCCGAACTGAGCTGCGTTGCGGCGTACCCAGCGCAGAGCGGCAGTCTGGTCCATCAGTCCGTAGTTCCCGCCGCCGGCGTCGAGCGCCGGCGAGGACAGGAAGCCGAGCGCGCCGAGCCGGTAGTTCACCATGACGACCATCAGTCGGCCGGAGGTCGCGAGCCGCGCGGCGTCCTGCTCCCGCGCGCCGCCGGAGGTCAAGCCGCCGCCGTGCAGCCACACCAGCACCGGCAGCCGCTCCCCCGATCGGACGTCCCTGGGCACGGTGACGTCGAGAAAGAGGCAGTCCTCCTGACCCGCGAGGCCATTAGGACCATCCTGCGGGCAGTACGGGCTCCGCGTTGTGGCGTCGCGGACTCCTGACCATGACCGCGGACTGGCCGGGGGTTGCCACCGACGCTCACCGACCGGAGGCGCGGCGTACGGGATCGAAGAGTAGGTCGTGCGGTCGTCAGCGACGTTGCCGCGCAACCACCCGGAATCCACCCGGACCACACCTGAGGGTGGCGGATGGGTGCCGGCCGATGCCGATGCTGAGGGACCGACGAGGGTCGTGGCGGCGACCGCGGCGACCGCGATCAAGGATTGGGCAAGAGTAAGTGGCGACATACCGAAAGTCTTGCCCGTAAGGGCTTGTCGGCGCGTACTCCCAGAGTCGCGACCTCAGCTACGCCCCACGGCGTACTCCGCGGCTACGGGGCCGGGATGGTGAGCTGTAGTTGGGTCTCGGTGTCGTTGAAGCCGAGGGCGCGGTAGAGGCGGATCGCGAGGTACTCCGGGTCGGCGACCATCACCAGGGTCCTGGCCCGGAGTGCCGTCAGCCCGTACGTCGAGGCGCGGTGTACCAGGGTGCTCGCGATCCCGCGGCCGCGGTCGTCCGGATGGGTCTGCACGGTCTGGAACCGCGCGCCGCCGCTGCCGTCCTGCACGAGCCCGAGCGACGCCTGCAGCCGCTCTCCGTCGAACGCCCCGAACCACTTGGCGTGCCCCGTCTCCACCAGGCGCCGCTCGGCCTCTACCCTCCGCCGGTTGAACTCCTCGTACCTTTCGGTCTCCATCGGGTTCGCGGCCAGGGACAACCCGACCAGCTGCTCCCAGTCGTCGTCGGAGGCCAGGAACCGGTACTGCGAAGTGGTGCTCGGCCGCGCCGGGGCTACCACCGAGGAAGCGGTCATCACGGTACTGCGCTCGACGGTGAACCCGGCCGCGGCCAGCTCGTCCTCGGCCCCGATCACTCCGTCGACCGAGTCGATGCCAAAGGCAACATGCTTCGCGTCGGGGAACGTCCGCCGGAAGATCTCCAACCGGGCGTTGGTGTCCCCTGGACCGAAAGGCTGCCGGAAGAGCAGGTAGTTCCCCCACCAGAAGGTCGGGTTCGCCGGGGTCCGCACAACGACGTACTCGCCCTCGTCGGTCAGCAGGCTTCCGCTCAGCTCGAGCAGTGCGAGGTCGGTCCGGTACCCGAGGCTGATGATCTCCACCTCCTCATCCTCCGATCCCCGTCAAGGCGATTTCAGCTTCGCTCGGCTGCCGCGGCGATGTTGCGTTGCATACCGCCGAAGACGATGCCGTGGAACGGTTTGATCGCCCACCAGTACAACTGGCCCGGCAGCCCGTGCGGATGGAAGAGCGCTCTCTGGCGGAAGATCGTGTTCCCGTCCGCGTCCTTGTCGACCACCAGCTCGAGCCAGGCGAGCCCAGGCAGCCGCATCTCGGCGCGGAGCCGGAGCAGCTTCAGCTCCTCGATCTCCTCTACCCGCCACCAGTCCAGCGGGTCGCCGATGGACAGATCCCTGGGATTGCGTCGGCCGCGCCGAAGACCCGGGCCGCCGAACAGCCGGTCGAGGACGCCCCTGGCCCACCAGCCCAGCCGCCACGAGTACCAGCCGTTCCCGCCGCCAATCCCTTCGATCACGGACCAGAGTCGCTCGGGAGTCGTCGAGACAGCGCTCTCGCGCTCATCCACGTACAGCGAACCACCGGACCAGTCGGGATCGCTGGGCAGTGGATCGCTCGGCGTCCCCGGAGTCGCCGCGGAGGCCCAGCTCGTGGTCACGTCGAGATCCTGGACCCGCTGGAGTGCCAGCTGGACCGCGCGATCGAAATCGATCAGCCCGGGCGCGGGATCCACGACGTACTGCTCGATGTCGTGTTCCTTGCAGATGACCTCGTGGATCAGGCTGTCCACCAGCGGCCGTGCGATGCTGCTCGGCACCGGGGTGACCAGGCCGACCCAATGGCTCGACAACGACGGAGTCAGCAGTGGCAGGGTGACGATCCGCCTGTGCCTCAGACCCGCCACCGCGGCGTACCGCTGCATCATGGCGCGGTAGGTCAGGACGTCCGGGCCGCCGATGTCGAAGCCCCGGTTCACCTCGGCCGGCATCGACGCGCTGACGACCAGGTAATGCAGGACATCCCGGACGGCGATCGGCTGGATCCGTGTACTCAGCCAGCGCGGCGTGACCATCACGGGCAACCGGTCGGTCAGATACCGCAGCATTTCGAACGAGGCCGAACCCGAGCCGAGGATCACGGCGGCTCGCAGCACAGTGGTCGGTATGCCGGACGCCAACAGGATCTCGCCGACCTCGCGTCGCGACTCCAGGTGCGGCGAGAGTTCCCCGCCCTGCGGGTACAGACCCCCGAGATACACGATCCGGCCGACTCCGGCTTCGCGCGCAGCTGAACCGAAGGTAAGCGCCGTATGCCGGTCGCGGGACTCGAACCGCTTGCCGGTGCCGAGGGCATGGATCAGGTAGTAGGCGACATCAACACCTTCGAGCGCTGCGGCCAATTGCTGCGTGTCCCCCGCGTCGGCCTCGACCACCTCGACGTCGTCGTACCAGTCCCGGTCTCGCAGCCGGCGGGGATTCCGGGCCATCCCCCGGACGCGATAGCCGGCTTGGAGAAGCTCCGGCACAAGCCGGCCGCCTACATAGCCGGTGACTCCGGTGACGAGAACAAGAGGTTCGTTCATGGGGCCGATCCGGTGCCCCGGCAGCCCCGACATCATGCGGGAGCGCTTCTGTGCCGTCGCGTCTCGTTGACATGCAGCCAGCAGGCTGCCTATTGTGGATTTGGCAGCCTGCTGGCTGCATGTTGGAGCGGAGTGGTGATGGACGACGTGTTCCGGGCGCTGGCGGACCCGAGTCGTCGGCGGTTGCTCGACGCGCTGAACGAGCGCAACGGGCAGACGCTGCGCGAGTTGTGCGCGGGGCTGGAGATGGCGCGGCAGTCGGTCAGCAAGCACCTGGCCGTGCTCGAGGCCGCGAACCTCGTCGCCACTGTCTGGCGCGGTCGGGAGAAATTGCACTACCTCAACGCCGAGCCGATCAACGCGATCGCCGACCGCTGGATCAACCAGTACGACCGGCGGCGCGTGCACCTCTTCGCCGACCTCAAGACAGCATTGGAGCAGGAGACCATGAGCGACAACGACTTCGTCTACACCACCTACATCAAGACCACGCCCGAGCGACTCTGGCGCGCACTCACGGATCCCGCTTTCACCAAGCAGTACTGGGGTCTGTACCACGACACCGACTGGAAGGTGGGATCCCCGATCGAGTGGAAGATGGGCGACGTCACCATGGCCGGGCCGGGTCAGGTCGTTCTCGAGCACGATCCGTACCGGCGGCTCGCCTTCACCTGGCACACGATCACGCCGGAGTTCGCCGCGGCGGTCGAGATGAGTGACGAGCAGTTCGAGAAGACGAGCAAGGAGCCGCTCTCGAGGGCGAGCTTCAACCTCGAGCAGGACGGCGACCAGGTGAAACTGACGGTCATCCACGGCGGCTTCGAGCCAGGCAGCGAGATCCGCGCGATGATCGACGAGGGCTGGACCCGCCTGATCTCCGACCTCAAGTCCTTCGTCGAATCCACCCCAGAACTCAAGCAGAGCTAAGGCCGTCGGTGGAGGAGGAGTGGCAGGACGGCAGCGGCGCCCGCCTCGCGGAGTTTGGCGGCGGCGACGGTGATCGGCCATTGCGAGGACGAGGCGTCGACGACCAGGAGGACTGAGCGGCCGGCGATCGCCTGACTCGCCTCCGGACCGACGCTGATCCCGTCCCGCCAGACTCTGGCCTCCTCCGCCGATGACAGGTCGGCACTGAAGCCGGCCGGATCCACTGTCAGCGACGCACGCTCCAGGCGGCCGATCTCGGCCAGATGATCCGCGATCTCGGTGGTCAACCGTCCGTACCCGGCGGCCGGCAACGTCAGCACCACCTCGGGCCGCCGCGACCACGCATCCCGCCACCGGGACAGTGCCGCCACGCAACCCGCCTTCAACGCATCGAGGCTGGCCGCATCCGGGGCGCCTGCATCTCCCTGGACAAATGTCGACCGGAGGATCTCGCGCCACTCGGGGGCGTCGGCGTACACGATGGTGCGGCCGGGGTCCGCCATCAGGCCCGGGGGGATCTTGCCCTTCGCGCCGAACGCTCCGCCTGGCCACATCTTCCGCGGCTCCAGTACGTGGGTCTCGCCGCGGAGCAACCGGGTGATGGCCTGCACGGTCTCGGCAGAAGGTCGAGGCGTCAGCGGCTCCGGCAGTAGCCCGAGGCAGACCGAGCACCGCCCGCACGGCTCGGCCGACGGATCGTCCAGAGACTCCTGCAGAAGTTGCATCAGGCAACGTTCGCCGCGGGTATAGGCGCGCATGATGTCGGCCTCGCGCCGTCGTACCGACACGATGCCGTCGTAGTGCTCGGCGTCGAAGGTCCAGTCGGTGGCGGTCCGCACCCAGCCGCGCTCGACTCGCTCGACCGCGCCGTCGACGGCCAACTGCTTCAGCATTAGCTCGACCCTGCCCCGGCGCAGCCCCGTCTCCGCCTCGAGGGCCGGGACGGTCGCGGGCTGATCGGGGCCATACGCCTCGAGACCGCGCAGGAGCCGGTTCACCTGATCAGGCACCGGGATCGTCGCCGTCGCGAAGTAGTCCCAGACGCCCGCGTCAGCGTCGGACGGGAGCAGCGCGACCACGGCGTGGTCGATGCCGCGGCCCGCACGCCCGACCTGCTGGTAATACGAGACGGGCGACGGCGGCGAGCCGACATGGACGACGAACCCGAGGTCAGGCTTGTCATAGCCCATCCCCAACGCCGAAGTCGCCACCAGAGCCTTCAGCGCATTAGCCCGCAAGGCGTCCTCAAGGCTCTCGCGCTCAGCCGAATCCAGCCCACCCGTGTACGCCGCGACCGGTGCCGCCGGCCCGTGAACCTCCTGGATCGCGGCCGCCAGCCGCTGCGCATCGGAGACCGTCAGCGTGTAGACGATGCCCGATCCCGGCAACTTCGGCAGGTGATCCACCACCCAGGCGAAGCGGTCCAGCGGGGACAACGCGTCCACCACCGACAGTTGCAGACTCGATCGGGCCAGCGGACCACGCAGTACGAGGGTCGACTGGCCGAGTTGGCGCGCGACGTCCTCCGTCACGCGCGCGTTCGCTGTCGCGGTGGTCGCCAGCACGGGCGTCTCCGGGTTGAGCTGCTGCAGCACATCGGACACCCGGCGATAGTCAGGCCGGAAGTCATGCCCCCAGTCGGACACCGCATGGGCCTCGTCGATCACGAGCAGACCGATCTGCCCGGCGAGCCCGTCCAGCACCCGGCGACCGAAGCCAGGATTCGCGAGGCGCTCGGGAGAAACCAGCAGTACGTCGATCGCGCCGGAGCGCAGGTCGCTCTCGATCCCGGACCACGCATCGACGTTGGACGAGTTCAGCGTCGCGGCCCGCAGTCCCGCTCGAGCCGCGGCGGCCACCTGGTCACGCATCAACGAGAGCAGAGGCGACACGACGAGCGTCGGTCCCGCGCCTTCCGACCGCCGGATCGCGGTCGCCGCCCAGTAGACGGCGGACTTGCCCCAGCCGGTCGCCTGGACGACGAGCACGCGCGCGTTCGGCTGGCACAGCGCGGCGACAGCGGTCTCCTGATCGTCCCGCAACCGCGCGGCGTCGCCGGCGATCGCGCGGATCACACCCGCGGCAGTCGTCGCCCGCTCGTCCGTCAACTTCAGCGCATCACCCATGCCGACGACACTAGACGTCGGCACCCACAGTTCGCCGGGACCCCGAGCTCTCCTGTGGACAACTGTCTCCGCTCGGGTGACACGGATTGCCCGATTCGTCCATCAGTCGCTGCGGACCCGGGCCCTTCGACGCCAGTACGTCGTACGGGTTGGCCAGGCCGCAGAGGTCGAGGGAGAGGCAGCCGCAGCCGACGCAGTCCTTGAAGTCGTCGCGCAGTTGCTCCAGATGCACGATGCGCCGGTCCAGTTCGGCCTGCCAGCACTCGGAGATCCGCTCCCAGTCCTTGCGGTTCGGCGTCCGGTTGTCCGGCAGCAGGGCGAGGATCGCGGCCACCTCGGCCAGCGGGATGCCGACCCGCTGGGCGACCCGGACCAGCGCGACGCGGCGCAGAGTGTCCCTTTTGTACCGTCGCTGGTTGCCTGACGTGCGGCGGCTGATGATCAGGTTCTGCCGCTCGTAGAAGTGCAGGGCGGAGATCGCCACGCCACTTCGTTCCGACAACTGCCCTACCGTCAGTTCGCCCGGCTCGATGTCCATGTCGCCTCCCCGCTGGAACCTCAACCAAGGTCGAGGCTAACGGACAGCCTCAAGCGGGCAGGAGCCGCCGTCCGATACTCGCGGACATCAGCGCGGCCGCCGCACACAGTCCCCCGGCCAGATACCAGGCCAGGTTGTAGTCGCCCTGCGCGTCCCGGATCGCGCCGGCGCCGGTCGCCGCGATCGCCGCCCCGATCTGGTGCGACGCGAACACCCAGCCGAACACGATCGGCCCGTCCACACCGAACCACTCGCGGCACAACGCAACCGTCGGCGGCACAGTGGCGACCCAGTCGAGCCCGTAGAAGATGATGAACACCCAGACGCTCGGCTGCGCCGACGGACCAAGCAGCGACGGCAGCACCAGCAGCGACAGTCCGCGTAGCGAGTAGTAAGCGATCAGCAGGTAGCGCGGATCCCACCGGTCTGTCAGCCAGCCCGACAGGATCGTGCCGCCGACATCGAACACCCCGACCAACGCCAGCAGCGAGGCAGCAGTCGTCACCGGCATCCCGTGGTCGTGCGCCGCGGTGACGAAGTGGGTGCCGATCAGCCCGTTCGTCGACGCACCACAGATCGCGAACCCACCCGCAAGCATCCAGAAGGCCGGCCGGCGCATCGCCTTCCGCAGCGCGGTCAGGGCTCGCATCGCGCTGCTCCCGGTCGTTTCCACGCGCTGCCCGGCGGTACTTCCCTCCGGTGCCCCGTACGCCGTCAAGCCGACATCGCTCGGGTAGTCCCGCAGGAACAGCAGCACGAGTGGGACCACCGCAAGCGCAGTTCCAGCGGCAACCAGGGCGGGCACTCGCCAGCCGTACGAACCGGCCAGCGCGGCGATCAACGGCAGGAAGATCAACTGGCCCGTCGCACCGGCGGCGGTCAGGATCCCCGTGACCAGGCCGCGGCGGTGGACGAACCACCGTCCCGTGATGGTCGCGACGAACGTCAACGACATCGAGCCGGTCCCGACCCCGACCAACAATCCCCAGCAGAGCAGAAGTTGCCAGGCCGACGTCATGAACACCGTCAGGCCGCTGCCCAGCGCGATCAGTAGCAGCGCGCCGCTGACCACCTTGCGCAGACCGAGCCGGTCCATCAGGGCCGCTGCGAACGGTGAGATCAGGCCGTACAGCAGAAGGTTGATAGAGACCGCGGCCGAGATCGTCGCGTGCGACCAGCCGAACTCCTCGTGCAGCGGATCGAGCAGCACACTGGGCACCGAGCGGAACCCGGCGGCACCGATCAGAGTGATGAAGCCGACGGCGGCCACAGGCCAGGCGCGGTGCAGCCTGACCGTCCTCTTCTTCTCCAGGATCTCGGTCACCAGAAGAGTTTGCCGAAGTTCCCGACCCGGAAACAGTGGCCAGACCGCCACCACGTGTCAAGATATGGCCATGCACCTGATCCCGCCGCACCGCGTCGCCGTGCTGGCCCTCGAACCGGTCGTCGGTTACGACCTGACGATCCCGCCGACCGTCCTGGGCGCGGCCACCCGCGCCGACGGAACCCCGCTGTACGACGTCCGCGTCTGCGGGCTCGAGGTGGCTCCGATCAGGGCAGGCGCGGGGTTCAGCTTGATCCCCGACCATGGCGTGGAGGCCCTGGCTGAGGCGGACACGGTGATCATCCCGGGCACCTACATCCGTCAGCCCCGGTACGAGGGGACCCTGCCCGACGACCTGGCCGAGGCGCTGAGGACGATCCGTCCCGGCGCGCGGATCGCGTCCATCTGCACCGGCGCGTTCGTTCTCGCCGCGGCCGGACTCCTGGACGGCCGGCCGGCGACCACGCACTGGGCACGGGCGGAGATGTTCCGCGACCTGTATCCGAAGGTGCTGCTCAACGAAGACCTCCTGTTCATCGACGACGGTGACATCATCACGTCGGCCGGACTCGCGGCAGGCGTCGATCTCTGCCTGCACCTGATCCGTCGCGACTTCGGCAGCGAGGTCGCCAACCGCGCCGCCCGGCATTGCGTGGTCCCGCCCTGGCGTGACGGTGGCCAGTCCCAGTTCATCGAGCGGGTCGTCCCCGACGAGGGCAGCGAAGGGACCGCACCCACCCGCGCCTGGGCGTTGGACCAGTTGGACGAGGAGATCACGCTCGCCGCGCTGGCCGCCCACGCCGGGATGAGCGTCCGCACGTTCAGCCGGCGGTTCAAGGCCGAGACCGGGCAGTCCCCCGGCACGTGGCTGCTGCAGCAACGCGTCCGGCACGCGTGCCACCTGCTGGAGACGACCAGCCTTTCCGTCGACCGCGTCGCCGAGTCGGCCGGTCTCGGCACCGCGGCCTCTTTGAGGCACCACCTTCGAACAGAGCTCGGCGTTTCTCCTCTCGCCTACCGGAAGACCTTTCGCGCCAGCTAAACGATGGTCAGCTCGTGCGGGCGCTGGTTGAACGACTCGACCCCGTCCTCCGTGACCGCCACGATGTCCTCGATCCGGGCGCCCCACCGACCTGGTTGGTAGATGCCCGGCTCGACGCTGAACGTCATGCCTGGTTGGAGAATCAGCTCGTTCCCACCAACAATGTACGGGTCTTCATGCACGTCGAGCCCGATCCCGTGTCCGGTCCTGTGGATAAACAGGTCACCGAACCCGGCAGCCACGATCACCTCGCGCGCAGCCGCGTCGATCGACTCCGCAGTCACACCTTGACGGACCGCCTCCACGGCCGCCCGCTGTGCCTCTTGCAACACCGCGTACGTCGCGGCCACGTCCGCATCACGCGGTTCGCCGACTGCGTAGGTCCGGGTGGAATCCGAGAAGTACCCGGCAGGCACCGGCCCACCGATATCGACCACTACAAGATCACCGGACTCGATCACCCGATCCGACACATCGTGATGCGGACTGGCCGCATTGGGCCCACTCCCGACGATCACGAAGTCCGCGGTCGCATGACCTTCCTCGACGATCGCTGCCGCGATGTCCGCGCCGACCTCGGCCTCGGTCCGGCCGGGGCGCAACCACTCGCCAACCCGGGCATGGACCCGATCGATCGCGGCACCGGCCAGCCGCAGTGCGTCGATCTCGGCCTTGTCCTTCCGCATCCGCAACTCCCGGATGATGGGTCCGGCCAGCACCTGACGAGCCCGCGGCAGCGCGTCGCGCAATGCGAGTACGTGCAGTGCAGGCGTGAAATCGCTGACCGCGACCCGCTCGAGATCCCCCAGTCGGTCCGCGACCGCGGCGTACGGGTTCTCGCTGTCGACCCAGGTGATCATCTCGACGCCGAGCTCAGCCAGCGGTACCTCGGCGTACCCGGGTGCCTCGAGCTTCGGCACGACCAGCGCGGGCGGGCCGTCGGCGGGGATGACGAGCGTGGTGAGCCGCTCGAGCGAGCCGCCGGCCTGGCCGAGCAGGTAGCGCAGATCGGAGCCCGGTGCGATCACCAGACCGGTGCCTCCGGCGGCCTCGCGAGCACGCTCGAGTCGAGCACGCAGTACGGCGGAATCGGGCGCGGGATGCTGCAGGGATCGTCGTGACATGGAACCGAGCCTAAGGTGGGCAGCGACGCTACCTGCCGGTAATGTCGGGGCATGGTGACTGGGAAGCGTCCGATCGGTTGGTCTGTGCTGGTTGCGTTGACCAATGGGCGGACGCGGATCCCTGACGATCGACTAGCTGCCGCGGTGGGTGGGAAGGTCGTGCTGGTCACCGGTTCGTCGTACGGGATCGGTGAGGCGACGGCGAAGCGGCTGGCGCGGGCGGGCGCGACCGTTCTGCTCGTGGCGCGCACTGCCGACCAACTGGAAGCCGTCGCCGAAGAGATCCGTACTGCGGGCGGCAAGGCGCAGGCCTATCCCACGAATCTCGCCGAGCCGGCCGCCATCGAGCGGCTGGTCGCGAACGTGCTCGCAGACCACGGGCATGTCGATGTGCTGGTCAGTAACGCGGGCAAGTCGATCCGCCGGTCGGTCGCTGACTCCTACCAGCGGTTCCATGACATCGAGCGGACGAACTCGGTCAACTACCTCGGGCCGACGAAGCTCGTGCTCGAACTCCTGCCCTCGATGCGCAAGCGAGGCAGCGGCCACCTCGTCAACGTGTCGACCGCCGGAGTCCGGACTCCCCCGTTGGCCAGGTGGTCCGCCTATCTCGCCTCGAAGAGTGCGTTCGACGTCTGGCTCCGTTGTGTCGCGCAAGAGATCCGTGACGACGGCGTGACCACGTCGACCGTCTATATGGGACTGGTGCACACCCGGATGAGCGATCCGACTCCTCTGCTCAACCAGTTGCCCGGGCTGAGCCCTGAGCAGGCTGCCGACCAGGTCTGTGCGGCCGTCGCGAACAAGCCGCACAACATCACGCCGCCGCTCGTCCGTCCTGCTGATGCCTTGGGCAACCTTCTCCGGGTGCCGACGGATCGGCTGTTCGAGCAGTACTTCCTTCGCACGAACAGGAAGAAGGGCCCGGAGTGAGACCGCGGCCGATCGGCCCGATGCGACCGCCCGACTGGCTCGTGCGGCGAGCCGCCGAGGTTGGTGGAATCTCTGTGGCGCTGATCCGGTCGGGCGTCTGGCGATCGGTCGGGCCGTCCCAGTTGCTGGGGATCGAGCGAGCCTTGCGGCAGTGGGGCCAGTCGATGGCGGCGCTCGGTGCGATCGCGGCGATCCGGTATCCGGATCAACCGGCGGTGATCGACGAGCGCGGACAGCTGACCTACCAGGAGCTCGATCACCGGTGCGAGCGGATCGCGGCCGGGTTGCGGGCGCAGTACGGGATTGTTGCCGGGAGCAAGGTTGCTGTCTTGTGCCGGAACCATCGCGGGTTTCTGGAGGCGACGCTTTCCGCCTCACGGCTCGGTGCGGACGTGCTCTTCGTCAACACGGAGTTCGCCGGACCCCAACTAGAAGCAGTGCTCGAGAAACACCAGCCCGACCTACTCATCCGCGACGAGGAATTCATCGTCGGCACCGACCTACCCCAAATCCTCGCCTGGCAGGACAACGCCGCCGCCGAGGACGTCGGGAGCGGCGGGGGCGTGAGCCCTGCCCAGGTTCGGCTTGATGAGCTTGCGCGCTGTGATGCCCCCGGGGCTCCGGCGCCGGACAGCGTTGGGCACATCACCATTTTGACGTCGGGGACTACGGGGGCTCCGAAGGCGGCGCCGCGGGCGCCGACTGTGGGCGGGCTGGCGGGGTTGACCGCGAGTGCGCTGAATCGGTTCGGGTTGCGGGCGGGTGAGCCGATGGTGATTTGTCCGCCGCTGTTCCACGGGCTTGGGTTGCTTACCTCGATGCTCGCGCTCTTCCTCGGGTCGCCGCTGGTCCTGGCTCGCCGGTACGACGCTGCCGCGGTGCTCGCGTCGATCGATCGGAACCGGGCCGGCTCGGTGGTCGCCGTACCGATCATGTTGCAACGGATGCTCGACCTCGGCGCGGAGCGGATCGCGGAGTACGAGCTGAGGTCTTTGCGGGCGATCATCTCGGGCGCCTCCGCGTTGGGACCGGCGTTGGCGGAGCGGTTCATCGCGCAGTTCGGGCCGGTGCTGTGTGACGCGTACGGGTCGAGCGAGATCGGGATCGCGACGATCGCCAACTCGGCGGATCTCCTCGCGGCGCCCGGCACGGTCGGACGCCCCTGCCTCGGGAGTTCCGTGCGCATCCTCGACGACAACGACCGACCGATCGCGGTTGGTGAGACCGGACGGATCTTCGCCGGCGGCGGCCTCGTGTTCGGCGGGTACTCCGACGGCAGCAGCAAGACCGTGGTCGATGGGCGGATGAGTACGGGCGACCTCGGTCACCTCGACAAGGCCGGACGCTTGTTCGTCGACGGCCGTGAGGACGACATGATCGTGTCAGGCGGTGAGAACGTGTATCCCGCCGAGGTCGAGGACTGCCTGATGAACCACCCTGGTGTGGTGGAGGCGGTGGTGGTCGGCGTGCCCGATGAGGAATTCGGTCAGCGGTTGGTCGCGTACGTCGTACCGGCTGGTCCCCGTGCTGTGACGCCTGAAGAGCTCATCCAGCATGTACGCGCGAACCTGGCGCGGTACAAGACCCCGCGGCAGGTCGTGCTGGTGGAAGACCTTCCCCGCAACGCCACGGGAAAAGTCCTCCGAAGCAAACTCGGCGAAAATTGAGAGTGTGCTGACCTCCAACGGGTATGTCCTGGACGAATCCGCTCACCGGCTCGGGTCGTTGGGCGCCGTACCGGATCGTGAGCGTGGTGATCGGGTGCTGCTGCAGGTACGGCTGCGGCGGGATGGGTATCTCTTCCTCCGTGGGCTGCTCGATCCGGAGGTGGTACTGGCATTCCGGCGGTACTACTTCTCGCTGACCCGGGCTGCCACCGACCGAGCGACGTACCGGCAGGTGTTGTTCGGGGAGATCGTGCCGGGAGCGGAGTACGCCGCCTTCTGCACGCAGCCGGCGCTCCGGGGGTGGTTCGAGTGGTTCCTGGGTGGGACGCCGTTCCTGCACAAGCGGAAGATCATCCGGCAGACCGCGCCCGGTGAGGGCGGGATCGGGATGGCGACGCAGGCGCACTACGACCTCCTCTACCTGCGGGAGGGGACCGACCAGGTGCTGTCCGCGTGGATCCCGGTCGGCGACTGCCCGGTTGCCCGCGGCGGACTCACCTACCTGGAAGGCAGCCACCGTCGCGTCCTCCAGGACGAAGCCCTGGGCCTGCTCAGACGTCCCGCGGCCTCCATCACGGCCGACCTCCCTGCTCTGGCCGACCAGTACGACGCCCGCTGGCTGGTCAACGACTACGCCGCCGGGGATGTGGTGATCCACACCGCCCACACCGTCCACGCAGCCCTGGACAACATCTCCCAGGACATCCGCCTCTCCACCGACATCCGCTACCAGTTGTCGACCAGCCCCACAGATCCTCGCTGGCAATCCCACTGGCACGACCGCGACGGCCTCTAACTACCGAGATGCCTTGCGGCCGGGCCTGTGTACGTGGGGGTGATGGATCTGGGCAGGGGGCCCTTGATGCGGGTGGGGTCCTGTTGTTGCTCGTGGGCGTGGGCCAGGAGGCCGACGGACCGGGAGAGGACGAAGAGGCCGCGGGCCAGTTCGGGGGCGAAGCCGAGTTCGGCGTAGATGGTGGCGGTGGCGCCGTCCACATTCATCGGGATCGGCTTGGAGCCTTCGGCGAGGACGGCCTCCAGGGCGAGCGCGAGGTCGACGTACTGGCCCGAGACGACGCCGTCGTCGATTGCCTGCTGGAGCGCGGCAATGAGCGGGTCGCGGCGGGGGTCGCGCGGGTGGAAGCGATGACCGAAGCCGGGGATGAAGGCCTTGCGGGCTTTGTAGGAGGCGACTAGATCGCGGGCGGCTTCCGCGGGGCTGTGTCCGGCGTCGACCGTGGCGCGGAGTTCGTGGAGGACTTCCAGGCATTGCTGGCCCGCGCCGCCGTGGACGTCTCCGAGCAGGTTGACGCCGGTGGCGATCGCGTTGTTGAGCGGCAGACCGCAGGATGCCGCCATCCGGGCCGCGGCGATCGAGGGCGCCTGGGGGCCATGGTCGACCGCAGCGACGAGAGTCAGTTCGAGTAGTTCGGCCTCACGGCTGGTTGGGAGATCTCCCCTGGTCATCAGCCAGATCAGCTGCGGGAAACTGACCGCCCCGATGAGCTCCTCGATCGCGTAGCCGCGCAACCGGATCACACCCGGCTGGATCTCGGTGATCGAGGTCGCCCACCAATCAGCCGCCTCGGTGCGCGCGTCGTCCGAGGAAGTCATACGGCTCCTTGGTCGTGGAGGTCGGCGATCTCCTCCGTCGTGTAGCCGATGGCGTGCAGGACCTCGTCCGTGTGTTCGCCGAGTGTCGGCGGGCGCGTGGACGGACCCACTGCGTGGCCGTCGACGTGGACGCTGCTGCCGAGAACGCGCAGGGAGCGCTCTCTGCCGTCAGGGGTAGCGCGGCCTGGCATCGGGAGGTCGTGGAGGAGTTCGCGGTCAGCGAGTTGGTCCAGGGACAGGGTCTGTTGGACTGTGAGGACCGGGGCGACGGGGACGCCGGTGGTGGCGAGGAGGTCGTCCCACTCGACGGCAGAGCGCTCTCTGAGGGTCTTTTCGAGTTCCTGCTTCAGCTCGCGGCGATGATGCTTGCGGGCCTCGCGGGTGGCGAAGCGCTCGTCGGTGACCAACTCCGGGCGACCCAGCACGGTGCAGAGTTCGACGTACTGCTCCTGTTTGTTCGCCGCGATGTTGAGCCCGCCCGACGCCGTCTCGAAGGTCCCGGACGGTGCTGACGTGACGTTTTCGTTGCCCATGGCCCGTGGTTCGCGGCCGCCGATGAGGTAGTCCGAGACCACCCAGCCCATCGCCGCGACCGCGGTCTCCAGCATCGAGACGTCGAGGTAGCTGCCGACACCTGTGCGAGAGCGTTTCACCAGGGCGGCCGAGATCGCGAACGCCGCCGCGTAGCCGCCGAGCGTGTCGGCGATGGGGAACCCGGTGCGCGTCGGCGCGGTGTCGGGCATGCCGGTCACGCTCATGATGCCGGACAACCCCTGGATGATCTGGTCGTACGCCGGTCGCCCGCGCATCGGCCCGGTCTGCCCGAACCCGGAGACAGCGCAGTACACGAGTCCTTCGTTCAGCGCGTGCAGCGTCTCCCAGGAGAAGCCGAGGCGGGTGAGGACTCCGGGGCGGAAGTTCTCCAGCAGAACATCGGCCTCGCGGACCAGGCGCTCGAACACCTCTTTGCCGGCGGGGGATTTCAGATCCAGGGTGAGAGAGCGCTTCCCCGCGTTCTGAGCGAGGAACGAGATCCCCAGCCCGTCCCGGCTCAGCTCAGGGTCCGCACCGAGGTTCCGGGCGAGGTCGCCTGACCCCGGCACCTCGAGCTTGATCACGTCCGCACCCATCAACGCCAGCTGGTACCCGGCGAACGGCCCTGCCAGCACGTTGGTCAGATCCAGGACCCTGACCCCCGCCAACAGATCCGCGTCAGGAGGCACTGAAGCCGCTCCAACCGGTGGAGGTGACGGTGTCCGCGCAACGACGGACGGCGTTGACATAGCCAGGAAGGCGCTCGTCGTTGAAGCGGGTCGTGGGACCACCGATGCCGACCGCGGCGACCACGCGGCCACCGGACCGGCGTACCGGGGCTGACACGCCGGAGGCGCCGAGCTCGCGCTCTCCGTGCGTGATCGCGTAGCCCCGCTCCCCCGTACGACTTGCCGCCACCCGGAGCTTCTTCGCGAAGTCACCGTCGTACGGCGACTCAGCGGCGATGTCGTCGATCACCGAGGGATCCGCCGCCAGCAAGGGCGGATCGCTCAGCAGCACCTTCGAAGCGGCCCCGCCCCACAGCGGCAGCGACGATCCGACCGCGATGGTGTGTCGGACACTCAACGTCCCCTGCGCCTGCGCGAGGCAGACCCGGGTGCGCCCGACCCGGATGTACAGATTGGAGGTCTCGCCCGTGTCGGCCGCGAGCTTGTTCATCGCGGCCCGCACGGCCGGTGGGATCTCCATGCTCGCGCTGCTCAACCGCGTCCACCGCAGGAATCCAGGACCGATCGCATAGACACCTGGCCCGATCGCGGCCACCAGTCCTCGCTGCTCCAGGGTCGTCACCAGCCGCAGCACGGTGGTCTTCGGCAGCCCGCTCACCTTGGTCAGCTCGTGCAGCGTCCAGGTCGGGTGCTCGTCGTCGAAGCGCTCCAGCAGATCCAGCGCCCGGTGCACGCTGCGAACACCAGGCTGGTCACCGCCGGCCAGGTCGCCGTCCGTCATGCCGCCTCTTCTCACCGGCCCGCCATCGGGCCGCTCACCGCCGGAATCAGTCCTCTCGACGATAGCCCGCTGGTCCACCTAACGGAATCTCTGTACCCCCTGGTGGAATGCTGCTACGGTCGCCGCGTGATCCAGGCCACCCATCCGCGCCTGAGGAGATGCCCAATGTCGCGATCCGCACTCGTCGCCACCGGGGTGACCGTGAGCCTGCTGCTCAGTGCTTGTTCGGCCCTCGAAGGCGGCAGCGTCGCCGGCGATTTCCCGTCCCGCAACGTCGAGATCATGGTGCCGGCGGCCCCCGGCGGCGGCTGGGACCTGACCGCCAGACAGTTGCAGCACGTCATCCAGGAAGACGACTTCCTGCCCGGTCGCTCGGTGTCCGTGGTGAACGTGACCGGCGCCGGCGGTGCCGTCGGCATCTCGAAGCTGGTCACCAAGAACCGCAAGGACCCGCACACGCTGATGATCACCGGCCTGGTGATGGTCGGTGCGCTGACCTTGAACCAGTCCAAGATCACCATCTCCGACACCACGCCGATCGCCACTCTGACGGCCGAGCAGGAGGTGTTCGTGGTCGAGGCCGACTCGCCGCTGAAGTCGCTCAAGGACCTGGTCGAGAAGTACCAGGCCGACCCGACCTCGGTCAGCTGGGGCGGCGGCACGATCGGCGGCACCGACCACATCGCGGCCGGCACCCTGGTGAAGGCGGCCGGCGCAGATCCCTCGAACGTGAAGTACATCAGTTACTCCGGCGGCGGTGAGGCGACTGCGGCGATTCTGTCCGGCGACGTCACCGTCGGCATCAGCGGGCTCAGTGAGTTCGAGGAACAGATCACCGCCGGCAAGATGCGCGTGCTCGCGACCACCGGCACCGACCCGATGACGGTGGACGGCAAGCAACTTCCGACGATGAAGTCCGAGGGCTACGACGCCGAAGTACTGAACTGGCGGGCGATCGTCGCGCCACCTGACATCCCCGACGCGGATCGGCAACGGCTGATCGACTTCGTCACCCAGGCGAACGACTCGCCCGAGTGGGCGGAGATCCGGAAGAAGCAGGGCTGGACCGACTTCTTCCAGACCGGTGACGCGGCGACCAAGTTCATCGCCGACGAGACCACCCGGGTCCAGGCCCTGCTCACGGAACTGGGGATCGTATGAGCGCCACCGAGGAAACCTCCGACACCGAGGCCGTCGAGACCGCCAAGACCGCCGACCTCGAGGTCGAGGCCTCCCGGCTGGTGCGGATCATCGCCGCCCTGGTGCTGGTGGTGCTGAGCGGCACGTTCCTGGTGGGCGTGTTCGACATCCGCAGCCCTGACGGCCTCGACCCGGCCGGACCCCGCTTCTTCCCCCTGCTGGTCACTGCAGCGTGGTTACTGCTGTCCCTTGCCTACCTGGTCGAAAGCCTTCGCTCACCCCGTACTGCGGGGGCGCCCGACCACAGTTGGTTCGAGCCGGTCGCCTTGTCGGCTCTCCTCATCCTGTACGCCTTCCTCGTGGTTCCGCTCGGCTACATGATCGCGACGGCTCTGCTCTTCTACGCCGCGGCCCGGGTGCTCGGCAGCAGACAACTGGTCCGGGACATCATCGTGGCGGTCGTGCTGGCGGTGGTCGTCTACATCGCCTTCACGCAGTTCCTCGACATCTCGCTGCCGGAGGGGGTGCTGGGCCTGTGATCTCGCTCGCTGTCTTCAACGACCTGCTGCACGGATTCAGCACCGTCCTCGACCCGATGAACCTGCTCTGGGCGGTGCTCGGGGTCACACTCGGCATGCTCGTCGGCATCCTGCCCGGCATCGGGCCGGCCCTGACGATCGCACTGCTGCTGCCGATCACGTTCAACTTCTCCGACCCGATCGGCGCGTTCATCATGTTCGCCGGGATCTACTACGGCGCGATGTACGGCGGCTCGACCACGTCGATCCTGATCAACACCCCGGGCGAATCGGCTTCGGTGGCGACCGCGATCGAGGGCCACAAGATGGCGCTCAAGGGACGAGCCCGGGCCGCTCTCGCGACGGCCGCGATCGGGTCGTTCGTCGCCGGCACGATCTCGACGGTGCTGCTGACGTTCGTGGCGAAGCCGATCGGCAACCTGGCGAGCGAGTTCCAGTCGACCGACTACTTCGCGATCACGTTGCTGGCGATGGTCGCGGTGACAGCGCTGGTCGGTCATTCGCTGGTGCGTGGTCTGCTCTCGTTGACGGTCGGACTGTTCATCGGGCTGATCGGGCTGGACAGCTTGTCCGGCGCCCAGCGGTACACCTTCGGCACCCTGCGGTTGCTGGACGGCGTGGATGTCGTCATCGTGATCGTCGGGCTGTTCGCCATCGGGGAAACGTTGCATGTGGCATCGAAGCTCCGCAGTACGCCGGATCGTCCCGCCGTACTGGAGAAGGGCCAACTGCGGACCGGGTACCTGAACAAGTCCGACTGGTCACGTTCCTGGGCCCCGTGGTTGCGCGGGACCGCACTCGGCTTCCCGTTCGGCGCGATCCCGTCGGGCGGCGCCGAAGTACCGACGTTCTTGAGCTACACGATCGAGAAGCGGCGGGCACGCAAGGCCGGGCGGAAGCATCCGGACGAGTTCGGCGACGGCGCGATCGAGGGCGTCGCCGGACCGGAGGCCGCCAACAACGCGTCGTTCTCCGGAGTCCTGGTGCCGCTGCTGACCCTGGGGCTGCCGACCTCGGCCACCGCGGCGGTGATGCTCGCGGCGTTCCAGATCTTCAACGTGCAGCCCGGACCGCAACTGTTCGAGGACCAGGGCACGCTGGTCTGGACGCTGATCGCGTCGCTGTACGTCGGGAACCTGATCCTGCTGATCATGAACCTGCCGCTGATCCAGATCTGGGTGCAGGTGCTGAAGGTGCCCCGGCCACTGCTCTACGCCGGCATCCTGGTGTTCGCCTGCCTGGGCGTCTACTCGCTGTCCGGCTCGGGCTACGAGGTCCTGATGGCGTTACTGATCGGTGTGGTCGGCTTCTTCATGCGGAAGCTGGACTTCCCGATCGCGCCGGTGATCCTCGGCGTCATCCTGGGACCGACGATGGAGGAGCAGTTCCGGCGCTCGCTGGTCATCTCCAACGGCGACGCGAGCGTCTTCTTCACCCGGCCGCTCAGCCTGATCATCATCGTGCTGACGGTACTGGCGCTGTTCGTCCCCTACCTGCCGCGTATCGTCGCCCGCATCCGGGGCACCCAGGCGAGCCGCGACCGGCTCACCTTCGGTGAGGACGACTGATGACGGGAGAACACCGAGTGAAGATCCTGGTCGGGTACGTGCCGACGCCCGAGGGCGAGGCCGCGCTGGACGCGGCCGCCGCCGAGGCCGTACTGCGTGGTGCCTCCGTCCTGCTGCTGAACACCAGCCGTGGTGACGCCTACATCGACAACCGCTACGCCAACCAGGCCGAGCTCGACGCGGCCGAATCCCGGCTGCGGGACCTTGGCGTCGAGGTGACGATCCAGCAGGCGGTCGGCAGCGGAGATGTCGCCCACGAACTGATCAAGGCGGCCGAGGCGAACGAAGTCGGCCTGATCGTCCTCGGCCTGCGCCGCCGCAGCCCGGTCGGCAAACTCATCCTCGGCAGCACCGCCCAACGCGTCCTGCTCGAGTCCCCCGTCCCCGTCCTCGCCGTCAAGGTCCCCACCCCTCACGACTGACTCGCCGCCGTTGAATAGCATTCTTTGCTTATATAAGTCGTGACTGCTAGATTGAGCCCCCTTCGGACGGCCGACGAGAGGTTTCGGGTCGGCCGCGGACATTGCCAACGGCGCCGATCCCGAAGAGGCCCGGGCCGCCGCGGACAAGACGATCGGCTTCTACACCGGCCAGGGTCTCTGAAATCCATGTGAGTCCTTCGGGGCGGGCGCCTAGACTGGCTGGTGCTATGCCTGATGCCCGGACCGAATCGCCGAGTCCCACTCCAGCTGCCGGTTCCGCACAGGATCCCGGTCGGCCCCCCCGCCGTCCCCGCCGCCGTCGCAAGAAGCCCACTGGTACTGCGGGCTCCGGTACTCCGGTTGCCGAGGCGACTGGGGTTGCCGAGTTGGCGGCGCGGCTCGACGGACTGACGGCTGCCGACCGTGAGCAACTCGGGCGGCGGCTCGAACGTCTTCGCGGGTTGAGAGACGACGAGAAACGCCCACAAGCGCTCTCCGACCTCACCGCGCGGATCGAGCAGGCGGAACACCGGGTCGAGCAGCGACGGCTCGCCGTACCGGAGATCACCTATCCCCCCGAGCTCCCGGTCAGCCAGCTCAAGGACGACATCGCCGCGGCGATCCGCGACCATCAGGTCGTCGTGATCGCCGGCGAGACCGGGTCCGGCAAGACCACCCAGATCCCGAAGATCTGCCTCGAGCTCGGCCGCGGGGTCCGCGGCATGATCGGGCACACGCAACCGCGGCGGCTCGCCGCGAGAACGGTCGCGGAGCGGATCGCCGAGGAACTCGGCACCGAGCTGGGCGAGACGATCGGGTATGCGGTCCGCTTCACCGACAAGGTGAGTGAGCGCTCTCTGGTGAAGCTCATGACGGACGGCATCCTGCTCGCCGAGCTGCAGCGAGACCGCGATCTCAGCCGCTACGACACCCTCATCATCGACGAGGCGCACGAGCGCAGCCTGAACATCGACTTCATCCTCGGCTATCTGCGGCAACTGCTCCCCCGCCGGCCCGACCTCAAGGTGATCATCACCTCGGCGACGATCGACCCCGCGCGGTTCGCCGAACACTTCGCCGACGCCCAGGGCAAGCCGGCGCCGATCGTCGAGGTCTCCGGCCGGACCTATCCGGTCGAGGTCCGCTACCGCCCGATCAACGACCCGGACGAGCCGGCCACGCTCGACCGCGACCAGACCCAGGCGATCCTCGACGCCGTGGACGAGCTCGCGCTCGAGGCACCCGGCGACGTCCTGGTCTTCCTCAGCGGCGAACGCGAGATCCGCGACACCGCCGACGCTCTCAATGATCACCACCTGCGCAACACCGAGGTCCTCCCGCTCTACGCGCGCCTGTCGAACGCCGAGCAGCACCGGGTGTTCCAGTCGCACGGTTCGAGCCGGCGGATCGTGCTCGCCACCAACGTCGCCGAGACGTCGCTGACCGTGCCCGGTATCAAGTACGTGATCGACCCCGGCACCGCTCGCATCAGCCGGTACTCGCACCGCACGAAGGTCCAGCACCTGCCGATCGAGCCGGTCTCCCAGGCCAGCGCGAACCAGCGCAAGGGCCGCTGCGGCCGGACCAGCGACGGCATCTGCATCCGCCTGTACTCCGAGGAGCACTTCGACGGCCGACCCGAGTTCACCGACCCCGAGATCCTGCGCACCAACCTCGCCTCGGTCATTCTGCAGATGACCTCGATCGGGCTCGGCGACATCGCCGCCTTCCCGTTCATCGACGAGCCCGACAACCGCAGCATCTCCGACGGCCTGCAACTGCTGACCGAGCTCGGCGCCATCGACTCGGCCCGCGCCGCCGATCGCAACCGCCGCCTGACCCCGGTCGGCCGGCAACTGGCCCAGATCCCGCTCGACCCGCGCCTGGCCCGGATGATCGTCGAGGCGGACAAACACGGCTGCGTCCGCGAGGTGATGGTGATCGCGTCCGCGCTGTCCATCCAGGACCCGCGCGAGCGACCCACCGACGCCGAGGCCCAGGCGACCCAGCAGCACGCCCGCTTCCGCGACCCGAACTCGGACTTCCTCGGCTTCCTCAACCTGTGGAACTACCTGAAGAAGCAGCAGAAGGACCTGTCCGGCAACCAGTTCCGCCGGATGTGCCGCAGCGAGTACCTGAACTACCTCCGGGTCCGCGAATGGCAGGACATCTTCGCCCAACTCCGCCAGGTCGCCGCGCAGATCGGCGTCACCCTGAACTCGGGCGAGGCCGCCGATCCGCAGAGCGTGCACGTCTCCCTGATGTCCGGCCTGCTGTCCCACCTGGGCATGAAGGATCCCGCGAACCAGCACCAGTACCTCGGTGCCCGCGGCACCAAATTCGCCATCTTCCCCGGCTCCGGCCTGTTCAAGAAGCCACCGCAGTTCGTGATGGCCGCCGAACTCGTCGAGACCTCCAGGCTCTGGGCGCGCGTCAACGCCAAGATCGAGCCCGAGTGGGCCGAGGACCTCGCCCCACACCTGATCAAGCGCAGCTACTCCGAGCCGCACTGGGAACGCAAGGCCGGCGCCGTGATGGCGTACGAGAAGGTCACCCTGTACGGCGTACCGATCGTGGCCCGGCGCAAGGTCAACTACGGCAAGGTCGATCCGGAGGTCTCCCGCGAGCTGTTCATCCGGCACGCGCTGGTCGAGGGCGACTGGGACACCCACCACAAGTTCTTCCACGAGAACCGCAAGCTGATCGAGGAGGTCGAGGAGCTGGAGGAACGTACCCGGCGCCGCGATCTGCTGGTCGACGACGAGACCCTGTTCGCCTTCTACGACGAGCGGATCGGCTCCGAGGTCGTCACCGGGACGCACTTCGACACCTGGTGGAAGAAGGCCCGGCAACGCGACCCCGACCTGCTCGACTTCGAGCGGTCCCTGGTGGTGCGCGAAGGTGCCGAGGTGAAGGAGGAGGACTTCCCGGTCAGCTGGACCCAGAACGGGATGACCTTCGACCTCACCTACGCCTTCGAGCCGGGCACCGACGCGGACGGCGTCACCGTGCACCTGCCGCTGCTGGTGCTGAACCAGGTGACGGCCGACGGCTTCGAGTGGAGCGTGCCGGGCTTCCGCGAGGAGCTCGTCACCACCCTGATCAAGTCGTTGCCCAAGGCAATCCGGCGCAACATCGTGCCGGCCCCGGACCATGCCCGGCAGATCCTCCCGCACCTCGACGCGTCGTCGGGGCCGCTCACCGACGCGATGGCCCGCGAGCTGCGGTCGCTGCGGGACGTGCTGATCGAGCCGGAGGACTGGGACTGGAGCCGGGTGCCGGAGCATCTGCGGATGACGTTCCGGGTGGTCGACGACCAGGGCAAGACCGTGGCCGAGAGCAAGGACCTCGCGGCGCTGAAGCAACGGTTGAAGCCCAAGACGACGGCCGCCATCTCCCAGGTCGCGTCGAAGGCGGTCAGTGGTCTGGAGCGATCCGGACTGACCGACTGGACCTTCGGCGACCTGCCGCGCAGTTTCTCCGAGCACCGCAACGGTCTGACCGTGGCGGGCTACCCGGCCCTGGTCGACGAGGGCAAGACCGTGGCGATCCGGCTGCAGGAGACCGAGCGCGACCAGGCCGCCGCGATGTGGAACGGCACCCGCAAACTGTTGCTGCTGACGATGCCCTCCGTCATCGATGTAGTGCAGCGCAACCTGACGAACCAGCAGAAGATGACACTGATGGCCGGTCCGCACCGCAATGTCGGTGATCTGCTGGACGACGCGATCTCCGCGGCCGTCGACCAGTTGATGGCGGGGGCCAACGCACCTGCCTGGAACCTCACAGCGTTCTCTGTACTCCGCGATGCCGTCCGCTCAGATCTCGCCGATACCGTGCTGACGATCTTGCAACAGGTCGAGCAGGTACTGGCTCACGCCCGCACGGTGGACAAGCAGATCTCCCGGGCATCGAGTCCGGCCCTGCTCGCCGCGCTGTCCGACGTCCGAGGTCAGCTGGAAGGGCTGGTGCACCGCGGTTTCATCACCGAGGCCGGCGCGAAGCGGCTGCCCGATCTGGTCCGCTACCTGCGCGGGATCGAGCAGCGGCTGGACAAGATCGGCGCCAACGCGATGCGCGACCGCTCCGGGATGGCGATCGTGCAGATGCTGACCGACGAGTACCAGAAACGCCTGCGTGCGGTACCGACCGGCAAGTACCCGAGTCCGGAGCTCCTCGAGGTCCGCTGGATGCTCGAGGAACTCCGGATCAGCCTCTTCGCGCAGACCCTCGGAACGCCGTACCCGGTGTCCGACAAACGGATCCGGAAGGCGCTGACGAGCGCTTAAGGCATCGGCGCGTCGAGGAACGTGATGACGACGTCGCTGACGAGGTTGGTGCGAGCCATGCCGAAGAAGTGGGTCGTCCCGGGGAACACCGCGAGCTGGGAGGCCGGGACCCCGACGAAGTCGCCGTTGACGTCGCTGCCCCGGAGCTGGGCGAACTTCACCGCGTGCTCCAGCTTCACCGCGTCGTTGTCGCCGACCGTGATCAGGGTCGGCGCCGCGATCCCCCGGATGTCGTCGTCGGACCAGCCGTTGGCACCTCGGTCGTAGCCGCCGAGCTTGTCGAGCAGAACCTGCAGGTGCTCGAGGTCCGGATGCGGCGACTTGGCCAGGTACGCCGCTTCCATCGGCGTACCGGCGATCATCTCGACCTTCATCTCCCCCACCGCGGCGTTCTCCGGCCGATCGCCGTCAGGGTGGTAGGACACCGAGGAGATGACCGCCTTCCGGATCAGCTCCGGGTTGCGGATCGTCAGGTGCAGCGCGACCGCACCGCCGACGCTGAAGCCGAAGACGTCGACCTTCTCGACCCCCAGGTGCTCGAGCAGGCCGATGACGTCGGAGGCCAGCGCCTCGGTGCCCAGCGGGCGGTCGATGTCGTTGGTCCGCCCGTGGGCCTGGAAGTCGGCCGCGATCACCTGGCGGTTCTCGGCCAGACTCGGCAGCACCTCCCCGAACTGCTGCTCGATGTCGAACAATCCCCCGTGCAGCAGGAGCAGCGGAGTACCGCGCTCGCCGTGGACCTCGTAGTACATCTCCAGTCCGTTGACCGGTGCATAGCCGGTCGTCTTCTCGGTCACAGCTTCTCCCCTAGGTCGGATGCCCCCTGAGTATCAGATACAGGGGGCATCCGAGCGTCTGTCAGGGGTAGTTGACGACGTAGCGTTGCTGGGTGGCGAGGTTGGCGGCTCCGCCGGTGTTGTTGATGACGTTGTTGATGGTGCCGACACCGCCGAGGGAGACCGAGACCAGGTCGTGGAATCGGACCCCCGCGGTGTCGGGCACCTCGAATGCGCGCGACACCACGATCGCCGGATTGACGTTGAAGAACGAGTAACTGCCGACTCCCCACGCCTCGTGGGTCGTCACAGTGTTCGCGACCTTGTACGACGCCCAGCCCTGGTTGCCGCCGCCACTCGTCCAGCCGGCCTGGTTCGGCACGTCGTACGGGAACTCGTTCTGGTAGAAGTACGTGCGGCCGCCGTTGCCGTTCCAGAGCGTCTCGTACTCCTGGTAGTGCTCGACGAACAGCCCGTACATGGTGACGTTGTTGCCGTTGACAACAAGCCCGTTGGCCGCCGTGTTCACGGTCCAGCCGACCCCGTCACCGTGGTCGCCGCGCCACAGCCAGAGGTGGTCGCCGATCACGTTGTTGCTGTTCACCCGCACGCTCACGGTCGCCTTGCCGACATGCGCGCCGCCGATCCGCGCGTACACGTCGTGCAGCGAGGTCGGGTTGGCCGCGTGGTTGGCCGTGGAGCCGGCCGGGCCGATCTCGATCAGCACCGGCGAGTTCACCGGACCCGCGTCGACCAGGAAGCCCGCCAGCTTCACGCCGTCCACGTCCGCGACGCTGATCGCTGCCTTCCCCGTGTCCGGGGTCAGGGTCGCGAGGCCGAGACCCAGTACGACGGTGTTGGCGCGGGTGACCCGGATGGTGTCGGTGAGGTGATAGATCCCCGGAGTGAAGAGCAGGTGCTTGCCCTGGTCGAGCGCGGCGTTGATCGTCTCGATGGGCGCGCCGGGCTTGACCACATAGAACTCACTCAGGCTGATCGACGAACCAGCCGCGGGGCCGTGGGACCAGCTCGTCCCGGAACTGTTGGTCCGGAGTGCGGGGACGAAGACGTTGTAGTTGCCGGCGGCATCGAAGTACAGGAAGGGCTTCTCGCGAACGGTCGGGGTCTGGCCGACCACTGTGTGCGCGGGGTCCGGGAAGTGCTGTGGCGGTGTGCCGGTGCTGCCGACGAACACCATGTTCCAGACCGAGCCGTTCCAGCCGCCGAACTCCGAGTTGCGGGACAGCCATTGCTGCTGCGAGCCGGAGACGACGGTGCTGTCGATCTTGGTGTCAGCGAACAGACCGCCGCTGGCCCAGCCGTCGTACCCGTTCCACAGTTGCATCTCGACGGCGCCCTTCAGATGCATCCGCCGGTACGGCGCCGCCTGCGAGACCGCCCATCGCTCGATCTGCCCGGCCGGCACGGTCACGCCCAGGTTCTCGGCGGAACGCCAGAAGTTCTGCGTGGCGTTGCCCTTGTTGTTCGGGTCGTCGCCCTGCTGCAGCCAGTCTGCTTCCACCCGGACATGGCCGTTGAGGTTCACGTCGTCCGGGGAGAGTCCCAGTCCGGCGACCTGGGTGTAGAAGCCGAGGTTGACGTCGGCGTTGTAGGTGCCGGGCTTGAACAAGGTCGCGTAGCGCTGGGTGCCGAACTGGTTGGTGTGCTGCTGCGCGGAGATCGCGTTGATGCGGTTCTGCATCTCCGTCTGGTTGCTGGTCGGGCTGAAGACGTCGACGTTCGGGCCGAAGTCGGGATTGCGGGGATCGGTCGGCGGCACGACCGGACCGGCACCGCCGTCGGTGGTGCGCACGGCGACCTCCCAGAGTGAGTAGCCGTACCCCGTGGCGCGCTGCGTGCCGGTGATGCGGAGGTAGCGGCCGTTGCCGGTGACGTCGAGGGTCTGCGTTCCCCCGGGGCCGGTGGTGGTCGAGTAGAGCTGGGTCCAAGTGGACGCGTTGCCCGAGACCTCGATCCGGAAGGCCCGCCCGTACGCCGCCTCCCAGGTCAGCACGACCTGGCAGATGGGCTGGGTGGACCCCAGATCGACCTGGATCCACTGGGGATCCGAGAAGGCGCTCGCCCACCTGGTGCCCGCGTTCCCGTCGACAGCGGCGCTCGCGGGCAGGCCGGCGTTCTCGGTCGAGGAAGCGGTGGCCGTTTTTCCTTGCGCGACATTGGTGCTGCCGCAGGCCGCCGCGCGGGTCGCGACCGCGCCGGCATCACCAGTGCCGGGCGGTGCGACCACGAACGCCGCGGCCAGCAGAACTCCGGCCGAGAGCAGGGTCAGGGGACGACGGAAGATCGCCGGAGAGCGTGCTCCGGCCGACGGATGTCTGAGCATGGGGGAACCAATCAGGAGAGACGGGGCGGAGAATTCCTGGAGGAGAGAGCGCTCTCCCAGAGCGTGACCCGCCTCGCCCCGGCTGTCAAGGGAACGTTCCCCGAGCCTGGTTCCGGAACTTCCGGTCGGCTACTCCAGGCAGATGCGGAAGGGATGGCCGGCCGGGTCGGCATAGACGCGCCAGCCGCGGGCACTCTGCGCTGGTGGGGCATCGACCGGGTCGAGGGGCTCGGCGCCGAGGGCGACCACGGTCGCGTGGCCGCTGGCCAGGTCCTCGACGATCAGGTCGAGATGCAACTGGTTGTCTTCAGCCCCCGGCCAGGTCGCTGGAACGTAGTCCTCCGAGCGCCGGAAGGCCAGTGTCGCGAAGCCGAGCGTCGACCCGGGGCCGCTGAGGCTCCGCCAGTCGTCGTCACCGTGCTCGTCGATCTCCAGACCGAACAGCGTCGAGTAGAACCGGGCAAGCTCGAGCGGGTCCGGACAGTCCAGCACCACCGAGCCGAGCCGCCCGGCACTGGTGCCCGGCTGCTCTGCCACCTGCGTCATCTGTTCCCCAACTTCCGTGGTTGTTTACGATCCGGCCGCCAACACTGTCAGGTCGGACCGACAGTTCGCATCTTTCGACACGCCTTGTTGACTGGTCAGCCGGATGCGACCTGGCAGAGTGCCCGTCATGAGCGTCCCGCCCGAGGCCTTCGTCAAGGAGAGGCACGACGCACCGCCTGGCTTCTTCGAGGTCGAGGCCGCCGGCCTGCGCTGGCTGGCCGTGCCCGGTGGCGTCCCGGTGGTTCCACCCCTGGACGTCTCCCCCACGCACATGGCGACCCCCCGGCTGGAGACCGTGCCACCGACCGGTTCGGCCGCTGACGAGCTCGGCCGGCGCCTGGCCGTCATGCACGACGCCGGCGCGCACCACTTCGGCGTACCGCCTGACGGGTGGTCCGCGGACGGCTACATCGGCACGATCGAACTGCCGCACGCGCTGCACTCGACCAAGGCCTGGGGCGAGTTCTACTCGAACCTGCGGATCCGCCCGTACCTGCGAGCGGCGTACGACCAAGGCACCATCGATGGGCATGAGCTAGATGTGTTCGAGGGGCTCTGCCGCAAGCTCGAGAGCGGCGCGTACGACGACCCGGCGGAGCGCCCGTGCCGGATCCACGGCGATCTCTGGTCGGGCAACGTGGTCTGGTGTGCCGACGGCGTCCACCTGATCGACCCGGCGGCGCACGGCGGGCATCGCGAGACCGACCTGGCGATGCTCGGCCTGTTCGGCATGCCGCAACTAGAGCGCGTACTACGCGCCTACGACGAGGCTCACCGTCTCACGGACGGCTGGCGCGACCGGGTCGGTCTGCACCGGCTGCACCCACTCCTGACGCACACGGTGATGTTCGGTGCCAGCTATGTCCCCCGAGCCCTGGCGATGGCCCGCAAGTACGACTAATGCAGGAAGTTGTCTGAATGATCTTGACTCATCCAGTGTGCAGACGAACACTTCCGGTCATGAGAAGACTTGCCCGCCCCGGTCGCAAGGTCTCGCTCGCCGGCCTCCTCACTGCCGCCCTGCTAGCGACGCCTCTACTCGTACCCGCCCCCGCCACGGCTCAGCCGCAGGCAACGACACCATCCGCACTCATCCCGAAGCCGACCTCACAGCGCGCGCTGCCCGGCCAGAGCTTCACCCTGCAGCCGTGGACGATCGTCGGCGTCGACTCGGACGTCAGTGAGCGCCGTGCTGCCAAGAAGATCGCCGACCAGCTCACGACACAGCTACGGCGTTCTACGGGCTACCCGCTGCCGGTGACCTCTGTACTGCCGATCCTGACCACCATCAAGCTGTCCAGCAAGGGCCCTGCCTCCCTCGGCGCAGAGGGATACCAACTGCGCGCCGACCGCTCGGGCCTGAGCATCACAGCAGCCACGCCGGAAGGCCTGTTCCGCGGCGTGAGCACACTGCGCCAGCTACTGCCGGCCAAGGCCGACGCTGCGACCCGCCAGGCCGGCCCGTGGACCATCGCCGGTACTACGATCGCCGACTCCCCGCGGTTCGGGTATCGCGGCGCCATGCTCGACGTGTCCCGGCACTTCTTCTCCGTGGCGGAGGTGAAGCGCTACATCGATCTCATCTCGCTCTACAAGCTGAACAAGCTGCATCTGCACCTGGCCGACGACCAGGGCTGGCGGATCCAGGTGGACAGCTGGCCACGGCTCACGACGTACGGGGCAAGCCTGGAGGTCGGCGGCACACCCGGCGGCTCGTACAGCAAGGCGGAGTTCGCCGAGATCATCCGGTACGCCGCTGACCACTACCTCACGGTGATCCCCGAGATCGACACCCCTGGTCACACGAACGCCGCGCTGGCGTCGTACGCCGAACTGAACTGCGACAACGTGGCTCCGCCGCTCTACACCGGAACCGAGGTCGGCTTCAGCTCGCTCTGCGTCGGCAAGGAGGTCACCTACGACTTCCTGGGCGACGTGTTCCGCGAGGTAGCCGAGCAGAACCCGGGCGACATCCTCCACCTCGGCGGCGACGAGGCACACTCCACACCGCACTCGGACTACCTCACCTTCGTCCCGAAGGCGGCCGCACTCGTCACCCAGCAGAACAAGCGGGTGATGGGATGGCAGGAGATCGCCGAGACCCCACTGCCGGCGGGCAGCATCGCGCAGTACTGGGGTACTGACGACGCGCGCTCGCAAGAGCTGGCCCGCAAGGCAGCGGCCCAGAACGCCAAGGTCGTCATGTCACCGGCCAACCGGGCCTACCTGGACATGAAGTACGACGAGAGCACCCCGTACGGGCAGGACTGGGCCGGTCTGGTCAGCGTGCAGACGGCGTACGACTGGAACCCGTCCACGCTGATCCCGAACCTGCCGGAGAGCGCGATCGCCGGGGTCGAGGCGCCGATCTGGACCGAGACGCTGGACGACCTGGACAAGCTCGAGTACATGGCGTTCCCGCGGCTGCCGGGGATCGCCGAGCTCGGCTGGTCGCAGGCCTCCGCGCTCGATTGGACCGCCTACAAGGATCGCCTCGGTGCGCAGGGCTCTCGCTGGGACGCTCTCAGCGTGAACTTCTACCGCGCCCCGGAGATCAACTGGCGTTGAGCTGTTCCGCCGCCTGCGCTCCTAGGACTGGAGGACCCGGTCCAGGAGCCAGGCGGTGGTTTCGTCCAGGTCCTGCTCGGCGACGGTGATCGTGAGCCGGGCCGGCTGGTCGTCCGCGTCGTCCCGCACCTCGAGGCGGTAGATGTAGCGGTCCGGCCTGGGCTGGCCGGTGCCGAGGCGGGACTGGTCGAGACCGCTGACAACCTGCTCGAGGCGTTCGGTATCCGGCTGCGCCGAGGTGTCGAGTTCGCCGTTCGCCTTCAGGCCGGCGAAGCCGCCGGTGCGGGTCACTTTGAGGAACAAGGTGGGCCTCCAGCCGACGTCGTACCAAACCTTCGCGGCTCCCCGCGCCGATGTCCAGGTCTGCGCGACACGCCGAGCGAGTTCACCACACCGGCCGCGCCATTACCCGGCGTACAGGGCGTTTTGTCCTTCCTTGTCGGTGCCCGGAACCGTTGCGCACAACCGGGCCCGGAGACGAAACAGCAGGTCGGCGTGGATTTCGTTGTCTTCGGGCCTGGCCGGGCCGGTCCGTGACCCCGTGCGAGCGGGCCCTGGGCAACGATCACGGAGCGTGGCGGGCTGCGACTTTGGGCGACACGTGTTCCTGGTCACCCCTTCCGCAAGGCCCCAGATCGGCTACAGTTGTCGCGTTGCAGTTTTGGACTCCCATTGACTTTCGCTGTGCTGCATGGCCGGTTCTGTCTATCTGGGGCCTTTCGGCGACACGTGGCTCATGAGGTGTGGGTCGCGGTTTGTTACAAGCCATCAAGGAGATAGACACAAATGGCTGTCGGTACTGTCAAGTGGTTCAACGCTGACAAGGGCTTCGGCTTCATCACCCCGGATGACGGTGGCGCGGACGTGTTCGCGCACTACTCGGCCATCCAGACCTCGGGCTTCCGCTCGCTGGACGAGAACCAGCGGGTGGAGTTCGAGATCACCCAGGGACAGAAGGGCCTGCAGGCGGAGAACATCCGTCCGCTGTGATCTGAGGATCACTCCTTCAAGAACCGAAAAAGAACGGGCCGTACACCGCTTGGTGTGCGGCCCGTTCGCACTTCCGGCACCGGGGGTACCGGTAGGCCACCGCCACCGAGGAGACCGATGACCGAGCAGATCCGACCCGACCGCTATACCCGGCGGGACGAGGACGAGGGTGAGCGCCTCGACCGGCAGTGGAACGAACTGCTGCAGGAGCTGCGACTGGCCCAGACCGGTACCCAGATCCTGTTCGCCTTCATGCTCAGCATCGCCTTCACGAACCGGTTCCAGGACGCCGACACCTTCACCCACGACGTGTTCGCCGGCACCCTGATCGCGACCGCGCTCGCGATGGGCCTCTTCCTCGCGCCGGTGTCCTTCCACCGGATCGTCTTCCAGCGGAGGCTGCGGGACCGGATGATCCCGATCGCCGGCCGGATGGCCAGCGGCGGCATGGTGTTCCTGGTGCTGGCGATCAGCGGCGGCCTGCTGCTGGCGATCGACGTGGTCACGTCCCGCCCGGTGGCGCTCGTGATCGTCGCGGTCGTGCTCGCCTGGTTCATCGGCTTCTGGTACGTGCTGCCGGCCTTCGTACGCCGTACTAGCGCAACCGCGGAATGACCTCGGCGGCGACCTGCTCCAGCACGTCCTCGCTGCCCGCATAGGGGCCCTCAGCCCGCGGCCAGTGGGTGATCACGTCGGTGAAGCCCAACTCGGCCGCCCGGCCGACCACGTCCTCGAAGGCGCCTACGGTGCTCAACGAGTACCGCGCGGAATCCAGTGCGAGGTACCGGTCGAACGGTTGCCCATCCGCCAGTACTGCGTCCAGCCGGTGGCTGAGGTCGCGGACCGAGGCGAACCAGGTCTCGAAGTCGGCAGACTTCAGTCCCGTGGTGACCCAGCCGGCGCCGTACCGGGTTGCCAGCCGCAGAGAGCGCGGGCCGTTCGCCGCCAGGATGAACGGCACCCGGGGCTGCTGAACGGTACCCGGCAGGGTCCGGCCGTTGCGGGTCTCGAAGTACTCGCCCTTGAAGTCGACGCGATCGGTGGTGAGCAGCTTGTCCAGCAGCTCGACGAACTCCTCCAGCCGGTCCACCTTCTGCCGCGGGCCCAGCTCGGAGCCGCCGAGGATGGTCGTGTCGATCCCGCCACCCGAGCCGATCCCGCAGAGGAACCGGCCGTTCGAGATGTCGTCCAGCGCCAGTACGTCGCGGGTCAGCGTCAGCGGGTGCCGGAAGTTCGGCGAGGTGACGAAGGTACCGAGCTTGATCGTCGACGTCACCAGCGCCGCGGCGGTCAGGGTCGGCGTGGTGCCGAACCAGGGCGAGTCCTGCAGACCACCCCAGGTCAGGTGGTCGTAGGTCCAGGCGTGGTCGAAGCCCAGCTCCTCGGCCCGCCGCCACTTCGGCGCGGCCTCGGTCCAGCGGTACTCCGGCAGGATCGTGATTCCGAAACGCATGCCCGCACACTAACGCTCAGCGTTGCGGGGTGGCGAAGGTGGCGAGGTGGGTAGTGCCGATGCTGGCGAGCCAGACCTTGCCGTCGCGTTCACGGACGCCGGTGGGCATGTGGAAGTGCGGGTGCTTGCCGCGGAGATCGTGCACCAGGTTGCCGTCGTCGTCGTACGCCTGGATCTCGATGATGTCGGCTGCCTTCGGCTTCAGGGCTTCGGGGAGCGCCCAGACGACCTTGCGCAGTACTGGCGGTTTCGGCAGCAGGAGATCCAGCAACGCGTTGCGGGGTGAGCCGATGGCGATCCAGGTCAGGCCGTCCGAACCGCGGGCGATGTTGTCCGGTAGGCCGGGGAGCATCGTCACCAGTTCCGGCTCGGCGTCCGCGGTCGTGAGGTCGAGCCGGTACAGGCCGTAGCTCGCGGTCTCGGCGAAGAAGAGCGTGTTCCGGTCGCCGCTCAAGGCGACCCCGTTGGGGAACGGGCGGTTGGTGATCAGCCGGGTCAGCTCGCCGTCCGGGGTCAGCCGGTACAGGCTTCCCGTACTGGAGTGCTCGAGCAGGTCGGCCATCCACTCGGCGACGCCGAAGCGGGTGGACGAGTCGGTGAAGAAGATCGTGCCGTCGGGCAGCACGTCCGCGTTGTTGCAGAACTTCATCGGCCGGCCGTCGATCTCACCGAGCAGGGTCGCGATCCGGCCGTCCTGGTCGAGGGTCAGCAGCCCGCGGTTCGCGTCGCAGATCAGCACCTTGCCGTCGGGCAGCCACTCCAGGCCGAGTGGGCGACCACCGGTGTCCGCCAGCGTGGTGATCGACCTGCCGTCGGCACCGACCCGCAGGATCCGCCCGTCGAGGAGCCCGGTGAGCACGCTGCCGTCGTCATCGATCAGCACGTCCTCGGGCCCCTCGCCGGGCAGTGCGACGACGTCCACCTGGAGGCTTCTGGGCTGCCTGGCCGCCGGCACCGGCGGCGGGGTCCAGCGAACCGGGGCGATGCTCGACTTCGGACTCATGACCAGACAGTAACCGCTCTGTCAGGACGGGTCAGTAGCACCAAGGAGGCGGCGGGTGAGGGTGTCCCGGCTGGAGAGGAGCTCGGCTGCGGCGTCCCGGAGTTCGGTGTCGCCCGGGATGGCGTCCTTCTCGGCGGCGAGCAGGACAGCGCGGCGTACGAGTTCCTTGGTGAAGGAGGCGGTGGTTCCGTCGGTGAGGGCGACGACCTCCTCGACCACGCCAGGGCTGAGCGTCAGCGCCGGGCCGTAGAGCGAGAGCAGGCGCGCGCGTCCGGGCGCGTCCGGGAGCGGCACCTCGACGGCCAGGTCGATGCGGCCGGGACGCTGGCTCAGGGCCGGCTCGAGAATGTCGACCCGGTTGGTCGTCAGCAGGAAGGCGACGTCCGCCTCCTCGGCCAGGCCGTCCATCTCGTTGAGCACCTGGAACAGCAGCGGATTCTCCGACCCGTGCACGAAATCGCGCGCCTCGGCGACCAGATCGCAGTCCTCCAGCACCACCAGCGCCGGCTGCAACAGCCTTGCGAGCCCACAAGCATCCGAGATGTACCTGATGCTCGTCCCGGCCAGGAGAACGACGGTGAACTCCGGCAGCCGGGACAGCAGGTACCGCACGGTGTGGGTCTTGCCCGTCCCGGGCGGTCCATAGAGCAGGACGCCGCGGCGGAGGTGCTGTCCGGCTCGCAGCATCGCCTCACGATGCTCCGCGATGCCGATCACCTCGCGTTCGACCCGTTCCAGAACTCCTTCCGGCATCACCACGTCACCACGGCTGACTGTCGGGCGGCGGTGCAGCCGGAACGGCCCGACGCCATGGCCGAACTCGTGGCCTTCGAACGAGAGCACCTTGCCCCGGAACACGTTGTGCTCGAGCATCAACGGCGGCAGAGCACCGAGGAAGCGCTCTCCCGCGCTCTTGTCGACGGCCAGGATCTCCAGCGTGACGGTCATCCGCCCGTGCTGCTCGTTCGCGGCCCGCAGCAACGCGACGTACCGGTCGTCGCCCTGGACGCCGAGGTAGAACCCGAACCCGACGCAGTCCATCTCCTCGTCCACGGCGATGGCGATCCGCTGGTAGTCGACCGCGCCCACGCCGTACCGGCGCAGCTCGGCGACCTGCAGGAGCTCGGACAGCGAGTAGTGACCGCGGTCCGGCCCGGCCATGCCGATCAGCTCGAAACTGTCGAACCACGCCTCCACGGCCAGTTGCACGTTCGGCAGGTCGAAGGACGGGAACGAGGCCGCCACCACGGGCAGCCCCTCGGAGGCTGTCCCGAGATGCGCGAGCAAACGCTCTCTGACGCTCTCCCCTGCGTTCACGAGCGGTGGCGCCTGCATCCGCTCCAGGAATCCGCTGAAAAGCCTGGCGAACTCGTCGATGTCTTCCGGCTCCGGCATGCCGGTCCCCCGCTCGGATCGTGACCGTACCGGAGGATCCTCCGATACGTTGGATAGGATTTTCAGCATGACATCGACTGAGTCCACCGACCGTCCGTACAGCAAGTTCCCGGTACGGATCGGGCTTCAGGTCCAGCCCCAGCACGCCGAGTACGCCGAGATCCGCCGGACCGTCGCCGAGGCCGAGGAGATCGGCGTCGACGTGGCGTTCAACTGGGACCACTTCTACCCGTTGTCCGGTGAGCCCGATGGCCTGCACTTCGAGTGCTGGACCATGCTGGCCGCCTGGGCCGAGGCGACCGAGCGGGTCGAGATCGGCGCCCTGGTCACCTGCAACTCCTACCGCAACCCCGACCTGCTGGCCGACATGGCCCGCACCGTCGACCACATCAGCGACGGCCGGCTGATCCTCGGCATCGGCTCCGGCTGGTTCGAGCGGGACTACGACGAGTACGGCTACGAGTTCGGTACGGCGGGCGGCCGGCTGGATGCCCTCGGCGAGGCGCTGCCGCGGATCGAGCAGCGCTGGGCCAAGCTCAACCCGAAGCCGACCCGGGACATCCCGGTCCTGATCGGCGGCGGTGGCGAGAAGAAGACGCTGAAGCTGGTCGCCCAGCACGCGAACATCTGGCACGGCTTCGGCGACGCCGAGACGATCGCGCACAAGCACGAGGTACTGGACGCACACTGCGCGACCGTCGGCCGCGACCCGGGCGAGATCGAGCGCTCCGCGGCCGTCGGCAACAAGAGCCCCGAGGAGGTGGGCAAGTCGCTGCTGGACGTCGGTACCCGGCTGTTCACCCTCAACACCTCGGGCCCGGAGCACGACCTCGCTCTGCTCCGCGACTGGGTCGCCTGGCGCGACGAGATCAACAACGCCTGACCCGCTACGTCCGAAGAACTGGAGGGACGTCCCGCCAGTTCTTCGGACGCTAGCGGTTAGGATTCCGGCCATGTCTACGCTGCCTACGAACGGTTCGGTGCTGCCCATCACGCGGTGGGGCGAGGACGTGATGCACCGGGTCAACCAGCCCGTCACCGACTTCGGTGACGAGTTGCACAAGCTGGTCGCGGACATGGTCGCGACGATGAACGCCGCCGACGGGGTCGGCCTGGCCGCGAACCAGGTCGGGGTCGACCTGCAGTTGTTCGTCTTCGACTGCCCGGACAAGGACGGCGTCCGGACCCAGGGCGTCGTCTGCAACCCGGTGGTCGAGTTGCCCGAGGGTAAGGACCGCCAGCTGGACGAGGGTGAAGAGGGCTGCCTCTCGCTGCCCGGCGCCTTCACCAAATGCGCCCGCCCCGACTACGCCAAGGTCACCGGCGTGGATGAGAACGGCGAGCCGGTCAGCTACGAGGGCAACGGCCTGCTGGCTCGTTGCCTGCAGCACGAAACCGACCACACCCAGGGCATGGTCTTCGGCGACCGCCTGTCCCGCAAGTACCGCAAGCGCCTCTTCGCCGAGGCCGAGGAGTTCGCCCCCGACTACCCGACCGACTGGCCCGTCACGCCGATGCTCCACCCCGAGGAGCACGAGGACGAGGGTCCGAGCGCCTAGGGCGTGTCTCCCACTTCCCTGCAGTCGCGAGCAGGTGCTCGGTGCGGTAGCTCGGTGTGCTGGAGTGAAGGCCTCGATGCTTTTCCATCGTGGCCTTTGCTCCAGTGCGGCGAGGTGCCGTGCCGAGTGCCGCGCAGCACGCAGGGAAGTGGGAGATACGCCCTAGCTCACCACCGGGACGATTTCAGGTCGTTTGTGAGGATCTGGTCGACTGATTCGGCCGGGGTCTGGCCTGAGGTGTCGAGCCAGAGGCCGCGGCGTGGGGTGTCCGCGAGGCTCTCCTGGAAGGCGCGGACCGCGTCGGCCAACGTCATACCTGGAGCCTGCCAGTCGCGGTAGGCGTTGGAGCCGCGGCCGAGTTCACGTTCGACTACGGAGTCGACGGAGGGAACGAGTACTACGAGGTGGGCCTCGGCGATGTCGGTGAGGGAATCGAGCCAGGTGGTGACGTGGTCGCCGAGGATGATGTCGGAGCAGACGAAGTCGAAGCCTGCCTCCACGTAGTGCCTGGCGACCAGCGCGGACGCCTGGTAGCGGAGTTCGAGTTGGCGGACCGCTTCGGGGTCGGGGACCGGTGTCATGTCGACGGCGCCGGCGACGACCGCGTGGTAGAACACATCGCCATCGACGGTTGCGGCGGGTGGGCCGAGGCGGGCAGCGAGGAGTGGGGCGATGGTGGACTTGCCGGCTGCCTGCATTCCGGTGATCAGGACGACTTTCCGCATGGCGGCCATCCCATCACGGGCGTCCAGCGGATATTCCAGCTCGCCGAAGCAGCGCAGTACGGGGTCTGCTGGGGGCGTGGCCGATAAACTGCGGCCGTGCAGGGGAGGTCGGGTGACTCGGGGCCTAGGCGGCCTGTCACGCTCGACGATGTCGCGAGGCAGGCGGGGGTCTCGCAGCCGACCGCCTCCCGCGTTCTGAACGGGAGCTCCCGCAAAGTCGCCGAGAGTTACCGGGAGCGGGTGCTGCAGGCGGCTCGTGAGCTCGGGTACACGCCGAACCTGCCCGCCCAGGCGATGGCTCGCGGTACCTCGCGCACGATCGCGCTGGTGATCAGCCTGATCTCCGACCCCTACTTCTCCGCGATGGCGGCCGAGATCATGAAGCAGGCCGAGGCGATCGGCCTGCACGTGTCGATCGCGGTCACCGAGCGGCAGGCGGATCGCGAGCTGGACCTGGTCCGCGAACTGCGCGGTCAGCAGCCGCGCGCGATCATCCTGGCCGGCACCGGCTACGTCGATCCGCCTTCCGAGGAACAACTCGTGGAGGAGCTGAACCGGTACCAGGAGACCGGCGGCCGGGTGGTCCTGATCAGCAGGTCGGACCTACCGTTCGAGACTGTTGACTTCGACAACCATCACGGGGCCCGGCAGCTCGCGCGGGAGCTGGCCGGGCTCGGCTACCGCCGGTGCCTCGTGCTCGGCAGCGGCACTCCCCTGTTGTCGATGCAGCAACGGGTCGAAGGGTTCGTCGAGGGCCTGGTCGAGGCCGGGGTCGCCGACGCCGGGGAGCGGGTGCACTATCCGGGCTTCAGCTGGGCCGGTGCCCGCGAGTTCGTGCTCGGACTGGGTGCCGACGAACTCAGCGGGCTCCAGTTGGTGTTCGCCGTCACCGACGACATGGCCCTCGGGGCGCTGTCAGGGCTGAGAGAGCGCGGTCTCAGGATCCCGGAGGACATCAGTGTCGCGGGGTTCGACGACATCACCACGCTGCGGGACGTGGTCCCGAAACTGACCACCGTCCACGTCGCACTGAACGCCGTCGCCGAGGAAGCCGTCTACCGCGCCACTACCACCGACGATCCCCTGACCCGCCGCACCGTCCCCGCTTATCCGGTACTGCGGGCCAGCACGCCTGCCCTCTAAAGCGTCACTCCCCCGCCTGGGAATGCTCAGGGTCGGGTGGCGTAGAAGGCGACTGCTGCTGAGGATGCGACATTCAGGGAGTCCACTCCGCCGGCCATCGGGATGCGTACCGTCAGGTCTGCCCGTTCGAGGACGTGCGGCTTCAGGCCGTGGCCCTCGGTGCCGAAGATCAGCGCGAGCTTCTCGTGCCGCTGGGCCGCGAGCTCGTCGAGGCTGATCGAGTCGTCCGTCAGCGCGAAGGCCGCGGCGACGAATCCCCTCTCCTGCAGTCGTTCCAGGTCCCCCGGCCAGGAGGCGAGCCGCGTCCACGGCACCTGGAAGACCGTGCCCATCGACACCTTCACCGACCGCCGGTAGAGCGGATCGGCACAGGTCGGCGAGACCAGTACGGCATCTACACCCATCGCCGCGGCAGCCCGGAAGCCGGCACCGACATTGGTGTGATCCACGATGTCGTCGAAGATCGCGATCCGCCTGCCCTCCAACAGCGTCTCCAGCTCCATCGCGGGCCGACGCCGGTACGACGCCAACGCGCCGCGGTGCACGTGGAACCCCGTGACCTGCTCAGCGAGTTCCTCGGACACGACGTACACAGGAACGTCGGGCCAGCGCTCGAGCACATCCCCCAACGAGTCGAGCCACCGTGGTGCCAGCAGGAACGACCGCGGCTCGTACCCGGCCTCGGCCGCGCGCCGGATCACTTTGTCGCCCTCGGCAATGAACAGCCCGTGCTCCTCTTCGAGCAACCTTCGCAGGGTGACTTCCCGCAGCTTCACGTAGTCCGCGAGCCGCTCGTCGGTTGCCTCGGAGACAGGCTCCAGCGGACTCACGAGCGCAGTACCTGCTGGGCAATCTCGACAACGTTGCCGACGACAACGATGGCCGGGGCGCCGACGCCGGCCGACGCCATCTCAGCCGCGATGCCACCGAGATCGGAAGTGACCATCCGCTGCCCGGGAAGGGTGCCGTCGGCAATCGCCGCCGCCGGCGTCCTCGCGTCCCGGCCGAAGCCGATCAACGTCGAAGCGATCACCGGCAGGTTCTCCACGGCCATCAGCAGCACGAGGGTGCCCTGGAGCTGGGCCAGCGCCTCCCAGTTGATCAACGAGTCGGGGTGACCCGGCGGAATGTGCCCGGAGACGACGGTGAACTCATGCGTCACCCCGCGATGCGTGACCGGGATCCCCGACACCGCGGGGACCGAGATCGAGCTGGTGATGCCCGGTACGACGGTCCAGGTGACACCGGCCTCGGCACACGCGATGGCCTCCTCGAAACCGCGGCCGAAGACGTAGGGATCACCGCCCTTGAGCCGGACCACCATCTTTCCCTGCTGGGCCCGGTCGACCAGGATCCGGTTGATCTCCTCCTGCTGGGCGGACCGGCCGCGTGGGAGTTTGGCAGCGTCGATCAGCTCCACATCGGGGTGCAACTCCTCGAGCAGCGGCTGCGGCGCCAACCGATCCGCGACGACCACGTCTGCCTCGGCGAGCAGTCGGCGCCCGCGCACGGTGATCAGGTCGGGATCCCCCGGGCCGCCGCCGACGAGATACACGCCCGCCTTCTTGTCCACCGAGTCCCGGGCGCCGAGCGCGCCCGTCCGGAGCGCCTCCAGGATCGCGTCGCGGACCGCGGCCGAGCGGCGATGATCACCCGCACCCAGTACGCCGACCGTCACGCGATCGTGCTGCCCCGAAGCAGGGGTCCAGGCCGTCGCACGGGACCTGTCGTCCGAGCGGACACAGAAGATCCGCCGCTCTTCGGCCTCGGCGGACACCTGATCGTTGACTGCGGCAACATCTGTCGCCACCACCACGTACCAGGCATCGGCCAGGTCGCCTGGCAGATAACCTCGCTCGACCCACCGCAGGTCCGGGTTGTTCAGCAGGCCTTCGATGGTCGGGGTGATCGCGGGCGAGATCAGATCGATCTGCGCGCCCGTCTCGAGCAACCGCGGAAGGCGACGCTGAGCCACACCCCCACCACCGACGACGACCACGCGACGACCGGTCAGCACCAACCCCGACAGGTACGGCGCAGGCCCGCTCACGCCTCATCCCCCGAGGCGATTCCCGCGGAGTCGAAGGTTGCCATCTCAGCTAGTGCTCGCACGGCACAGGTGAGGATCGGATACGCCAGCACTGCGCCTGTCCCCTCTCCTAGCCGGAGGTCCAGATCGACCAGCGGCTGGAGGCCCAACGTCTTCAGGGCTACGGCGTGGCCGGGTTCGGCCGAGCGGTGGCCGGCGACGCAGTAGTCGACTACTGCGGGGTGGAACGCCTGCGCGACGAGGGCGGCCGCGCCCGCGATCACCCCGTCGAGAATCACCGGAACCTTGTTCGAGGCCGCACCGAGGATGTAGCCCGCGATCGCAGCGTGCTCCAACCCGCCGTACGCGGAGAGCGCTCCCAGCGGATCCGAAGCCGGTACTGCGTGCAACGCCAGAGCCGATCTGATCACCGAGGTCTTGTGCGCCAGGGTGGCGTCGTCGATGCCGGTGCCCCGACCGGTCACCACGTCGGCGGTCATCCCGGTGAACGTCGCGATCAGCGCGGCGGAGGCGGTCGTGTTGGCGATGCCCATGTCGCCGGTGAGCAGGCAGCGGAACCCGTCCCCCACCAGCCTGTCCGCGAGCTCGAAGCCGACGCCGATCGCGGCCAGCACCTCGTCGGGAGAGAGCGCTTTCTCGACCGAGAGATCCCGCGTCCCCGGCCGGACCTTGGCGTGCACGATGTCCAGTTCGTCCACGTCGCCGGCCACCCCGACATCGACCACCCGGACGTCGACCCGGTTGTTGGCGGCGAACGCGTTCACCGCGGCACCGCCGGCGGCGAAGTTGGCCAGCATCCCGGCGGTCACCTCCTGCGGCCACGGCGAGACACCCTGGGCATGCACCCCGTGATCAGCGGCGAACACCGTGACGACAGCGGGGCTGGGCACCGCCGGCGGGCAACTCCCGGTCATGCCGGCGACCCGGACCGACAGGTCCTCCAACACCCCGAGGGAACCGGCCGGCTTCGTCAGCGCGAGCTGACGCTCCGTGGCGGCCCGCATCGCCGCCTCGTCCGCCGCCCCGATCCGGGCCAGGTACTCCTCCACCGCAGGTCCTCCACTCGCTGTGTCGTTGCAGGCCGTCGCCGGCCGTTGCCCGGTCCGACTGCACCTTCGGGCCAACCTCGATCTTCGCATCCCGGGTGCTGTGCTCCGGCCGAGGTCCGGCCAGTACTGTCGGAATTACCACACGTCGCAGATTCCGGAGGATCACAGATGTCGCTCGATCGACCAGTCGCACCGGACCCGTACGAGCTGCTGCCGAAGGTCGGGTCCTTCACCGTCACGAGTACCGACGTCACCGACGGCGAGCCGCTCGATGAGGCCCACGCCTTCGCGGGCGGCAACACGTCACCGCAGCTGAGCTGGGAGGGCTTCCCGGAGGAGACCAAGGGCTTCGTGGTCACCTGTTTCGACCCGGATGCGCCGACGCCGTCCGGCTTCTGGCACTGGATCCTGGTCGGCCTGCCGGCCAGCCTCACCGAACTGCCCACCGGAGCAGGCGCCACCGAGCGACTGGACAACGGCGCGTTCCACATCCGGAACGACTACAGCGCCAAGTCGTACGGCGGGGCTGCCCCGCCGGCCGGCGACCCGGCGCACCGCTACTACTTCGTGGTGCACGCGATCGACGTCGAGGCACTCGACATCGACGGCGACGTCAGCCCCGCGGTGGTCAGCTTCAACCTGGTCTTCCACACGCTGGCCCGCGCCATCATCACTCCGACCTACCAGGCGAGCTGACCCACCGGTCCAGGGCGACCACTCAGTCCTTGATGCCGGACTGGGTGACGCCCTGGATCAGGTAGCGCTGCAGGAACGCGAAGATCAGGACCAGCGGCAGGATCGAGACCGCCGCCGCCATGAACAGCTCGTGGATGTTGATCGTCTGGGCCGTGATGAGCGTCGACATCGCCACCTGCACGGTCCACGAGGACGAGTCCTGGCCGATCACCAGTGGCCAGATGAACGAGTTCCAGTTGGCGATGAAGGTGATCGCCGCGATCGCCGCGAAGAACGGCAGCGAGTTCGGCACCACGATCCGCCAGAAGGTGGTGAAGTGCCCCGCGCCGTCCACCCGGGCCGCCTCCTCGAGTTCCTTCGGGAAGCCCAGGAAGTACTGGCGGAACAGGAACGCCGCGAACCCACTGAACAGGGTCGGGATGATCAGGCCCCGCAGCGTGCTGACCCAGCCCAGTGACGACACCACGATGAAGGTCGGGATGAAGCTCACCGCGGCGGGGATCATCAGCGTCGCCACGATCGCGTAGAACACCTTGTCGGCGTGCTTGTACGGAATCCTGGCCAGCCCGTACCCGGCCATCGATGCCAGCAGCAACTGTCCGCCGGTGCCCAGGATGCCGACCACCGCGGAGTTGTAGAGCGCCCGCGCGATCGGCACGTTCCCGTCGTTGAACAGTTCGCTGATGTTGCCCCACTGCAGGTCCGTCGGGAAAAACTTCCAGTCGGGCGCGGTGATGTCCGCATCGGTCGACAAGGCGTTTCGCAACACCAGGTAGAACGGGATCATGAACAGGATCGTGGCGACGATCAGAGCGATCCAGCGCAGCACCGACCCGACCAGGCCGGCCGTACTGCGGGTGTAGCCGATCGGTTGCGGCGTACCGGCGGTTCTCTCGAGTGCGGCCATCAGTCGTTCGCCTTCCCGAAGCCGAAGATCCTGTTCTGCAACAAGGTCAGCACCATGATGATCACGGCCAGGATGAGCGCACCCGCGCTGCCCCGGCCGAGGTCCTGGATCGACCCGAGCGAGATGCTGTACAGATAGACCAGCGGCGGCCGCGCGTAGTTGGCGTTGCCGATCAGGTTGTAGAACTCGTCGAACGCCTGATAGGCCGCGATCAGGTTGAGCAGCAGGACGGCGACCGAGGTCGCGCGCAACTGCGGCAGCGTGATGTAGCGGAAGATCTGCCAGCCTGGCCGGGCCCCGTCCACGTACGCGGCCTCGTAGAGCGTCGGCGAGATCCGTTGCAGACCGGCGATGAACAGGATCATGTAGAAGCCGAGCTGCAGCCAGAGCCGCACTGTGACCAGCGGTACCCAGTACCACGGCGGGTCGATCGACGACAGCCAGGCGATCTGATCCACGCCGAACCAGCCGAGCACGGTGTTCGCCAGGCCGAACCGGACGCCGTTGAAGACGGACAGCTTCCAGATCAGCGAGGCGACCACGTACGAGCAGGCCGTCGGCAGGAAGAACACCGACCGGAAGAACGCCCGGGCGATCTTCACCTGGTTCACCAGCAGCGCCAGCGCCAGGGACAGCGCGAAGGTCAGCGGCACGATGAAGAGCGCGAAGATCGAGAAGGTGCCCAGGCTGGACAGGAAGTTCCGGTCGGTCAGCATGTCGATGTAGTTCTGCAGACCGACGAAGTTGGACGGCGTGACGGTGTTCTGCGCCTCGAAGAAGCTCAGAACCAGGCTCCACAGGATCGGCAGGTAGGCGAAGACCAGCATGCCGATCACGAAGGGGCCGACGAACACCCAGAACCAGAAGGTGTTGCCGTGAATTCCCGATCCGCCGGGCTTGCGTTTCTTCGACCCGGCCGCCACCTTGCCGCGGCCGGGCGCCTTCGCGGCCTTGGTGGCAGACCCGCTGCTCACCCGAAGAGCCTCGACAGCTCGGTCGTCACCGTCTTGTCCGCCTTCGCGATCTCAGCCGCCGGGTCGGCGCCCTTGCGCATCACGTTCGTGAGCATGTCGTTGAAGGCGGTGTTCATCGTCGGGGTCCAGGCCGGCAGGTCGACCACACCGTAGTCCTGGTTCAGCTTCACCACCTCGGCAGCGACGCCGGTCTGGAGCTTGGTCGCCTTGGCCGCCAGGCTCTTGCGCGGCGGGATGTGGAAGCCGTAGTTGAGGTTCCAGTCCTCCTGGCTCTCCTGGTTGTCCACCCAGAGCGCCTTCACGAACGCCTTCGCCGCGTCGACGTTGGCGCTCTTGGCGGAGACGAACTCACTCCAGCCGCCTGAAGGCAGCGCCGGCTTGCCCTGGGCGTCGAGCTTGGGATAGGCGAAGACACCGAAGTCGTCGCCGAGCGCCTTCTGGATCCCCGGCATCGCCCACAGGCCGGTCCACTGGATCGCGCACAGGCCCTGCACGAACGCGCCCGGATCCGCCCAGTCCGCCGGGGCGCCCAGCAGCAGGCTGTTGCTCTGGTTCAGCTCACGCAGCTTGCTGAAGGCCTGTGCGGCTCGCTCGTTGTTGAAGCCCGGCTTGTTGTCCTCGGTCAGGTAGGCGCCACCGGACGACCACAACGACGGACCGGCGACGCTGATGTTGACGCCGCCGGCGCCGGTGAAGTTGCCGAGGAACAGGCCCTTCACCTTGTCGGTGGTGAGTTCCTTCGCCGCCGCGATCAGGTCGTCCACCGTCTCCGGCGGCTTGATCCCGGCCTTCTCGAACAGGCTCTTGCGGTAGTAGAAGACCTGCGGGTCGTCGATCATCTTGATGCCGTAGAGCTTGCCGTCGATCGTGTTCGTCTTCAGGTCGTTCGGGTTGAAGTCGTCCTTGGCGTCGCCGAGGATGTCGTCCAGAGGCACCACCTGGTTGCTCTTCACCATCGCGATGTTGAGCTGGCTCTCGAAGACATCCGGGGCGCTGCTGGACAGCAGACCCGAGGCCAGCTTGGCACCGTAGTCGCCCGGCACCCACTGGACCGCGACGTTGGAGTCGGTGTAGGCCTTCGCGTACTTGAGTGCGGCTTCCTTGGTCCCGGTCTCGCCGTACTGGTGATACCACTGGGTCAGGTTGACCTTGCTGCCGCCGCCTCCCCCACTGTCCGCCGGCCGGCCGGTGTTGCCGCCACAAGCCGCCGCGAAGGCGGCGATGGCCGCCAGGCCGCCGGTCCGCTTGAGCAGATCGCGCCGGGTCAGACCGGCGTTGGGGATACGAGCAGGCATAGATTCCACCTCCGAAAGCAGCACCGCGACCTGGGGCGGCGCGAGCGGTTTCGGCGAGTTACTTAACAGAGTTAAGCATCACCGGTTTCGCACACGTTACAACTCAGTTCAACATCCGAACAGCCCATTCAGGGTGACAGTTCGGGTACAGATGCCTGGGAATGTCCTGTGCCAGGCGTGTTACGGACACGTGAATCGTTCCAAAACAACAGAGCGCGACGCCGGTTACCCGGCGTCGCGCTCTCAGGAGACCAAATCAGCTGAACTTCTCTTCCGAATCAGCCTTCTGCACCAGGAGCGCCGGGGGCTCGAAACGCGGCCCGTACGCCGCGGCCAGCTCGCGGGTGCGGGCGACGAAGCCCGGCAGACCGCCTGCATAGGCGTTGATGTACTGCAATGCGCCACCGTGCAACGGCGGGAATCCGATGCCGAAGATCGAACCGATATCGGCGTCCGCCACGGAGCGCAGGACGCCTTCCTGAAGGCATTTCACCGTCTCCAGGGACATCGCGAAAGTCATCCGCTCCTGCAGATCGGCGAACGGAATCTCGACTTCGGTTTTCACGAAATTGTTCCACAATCCCGGCCAAAGATGCTTCGGCCCGTCCGCCGGGTAGTCGTAGAAGCCGGCGCCGGCTGCTTTCCCGCGGCGGTCGAACTCGTTCACCATCCGGTCGGTGACAGCCATGCCAGGGTGGTCGTCGAAGGCCCCCGCACTGTCACCCGCCGCCTGTGCCGCGTCCCGGATCTTCTGCGGCAGCGTCAGCGTCACCTCGTCCAGCATCGCCAGCGGCGGCGCCGGGAACCCCATCTGGGTCGCCGCCCGCTCGATCGTCACCGGGTTCACGCCCTCGGCAACCATCGCCGCGGCCTCCATCACCAGCGTGCCGAAGACCCGCGAGGTGAAGAAGCCCCGGCTGTCGTTCACCACGATCGGCGTCTTCTTGATCTGCCGGACCACGTCGTAGGCCTTCGCCAGCGCGCGATCGGAGGTCTTCTCCCCCACGATCAGCTCGACCAGCGGCATCCGGTCCACCGGTGAGAAGAAGTGCATGCCGATGAAGTCGTCCGGCCGGTCGATCCCGTCGGCCAGCGAGGTGATCGGCAGCGTCGAGGTGTTCGAGCACAACAGCGCGTCCGGCTCGACCACGCCGGCGATCTCGGCGAAGACCTTCTGCTTCAGCTCCTCGCTCTCGAACACCGCCTCGATCACGAGATCGCAGCCGGCCAGGTCGTTCGGATCAGCCGTCGGCGTGATCAGGCTGAGGAACTGCTCCGCCTTCTCGGCTGTCGTGCGGCCCTTCTTGAGCTGCTTGGCCAGCAACTTCTCCGAGTACACCTTGCCTTTCTCGGCCGCCTCCAGTGAGACGTCCTTGAGCACAACCTCGATGCCGACCTTCGCGCAGGCATAGGCGATCCCCGCGCCCATCATCCCGGCGCCGAGCACCCCGACCCTGCGAGCCTGGTACTTCGGGACGTCGGCCGGCCGGGATGCCCCGGCGTTGATGGCCTGCAGTTCGAAGAAGAACGCGTTGATCATGTTCTTCGCGATCTGCCCAGTGGCCAGGGAGACGAAGTACCGGGACTCGATCCGGGTCGCGGTGGCGAAGTCGACCTGGCTGCCTTCGACCGCCGCGCTCATGATCGCCTTCGGCGCCGGGTACGGGGCGCCCTTGAGTTGCTTGCGGAGGTTCGCCGGGAAGGCTGGGAGGAAGGCGGCCAGCTTGGGCGAGGCCGGAGTACCGCCTGGGATCTTGTAGCCCTCGCGGTCCCACGGCTGCTTCGCGTCACCGTCATAGGCGTCGATCCAGCGGTAGGCCGCGTCGAGTAGCTCCGCGGCAGGGACGACCTCGTCGACGATGCCGACCGACTGGGCGTGGGCGGGCTTCATCCGCTGGCCCTGCAGCAGCACCTTCATCAGCGCGTCCTGGAGTCCGAGCAGCCGGACCGTGCGGGTGACACCACCGCCACCAGGCAGCAGACCGAGCGTCACCTCGGGCACGCCGATCTCAATCCGGTTGTCATCGGCAACGATCCGGTGGTGACAGGCGAGCGCGATCTCCAGCCCGCCGCCCAGCGCCGCACCGTTGATCGCGGCAACGACCGGGACGCCGAGCGTCTCCAGGATGCGCAGCTGTCGCTTCACTTCTTCCACCGTCTCGAACACCTGGGCGGCGTTCTCCGGCTGGATCTGGGACAGCATCTGCAGGTTGCCGCCGGCGAAGAAGGTCTGCTTGGCGCTGGTGATCACCACGCCCTTGAGATCGTCCTTCTCGGCCTGCAGCCGTTCGACGGTCGAGGCCATCGCGGTGAGGTAGGTGTCGTTCATCGTGTTCGCGGAGGCGCCAGGGTCGTCCATCGTGAGGGTGACGACACCGGCGTTGTTGGTCCAGTCGATCATGCCGAAAGCCTCTCGATGATGGTGGCGACGCCCATCCCGCCACCGACGCACAGGGTGGCCAGACCGTAGCGGAGCTCGCGGCGCTCCAGTTCGTCCAGCAGGGTTCCGATCAGGATGGCTCCGGTGGCGCCGAGCGGGTGACCGAGGGCGATCGCGCCACCGTTCACGTTCACCTTCTCGTGCGGTGCCCCGAGATCGGCCATGAAGTGCAGTACCGCGGCCGCGAAGGCCTCGTTCATCTCGAAGAGGTCGATGTCGCCGACCTCGAGGCCGGCCTTCGCCAGCGCCTTGCGGGCGGCTGGTGCCGGGCCGGTCAGCATGATGGTCGGATCCGCACCGCTCACCCCGGTCGCGATCACCCTGCCGCGGGGGGCCTGACCGAGTGCCTCGCCGGCCTTCTCGTTGCCGACCGCAACCAATGCCGCGCCGTCGACGATGCCGGACGAGTTGCCCGCGTGGTGCACGTGGTTGATCCGCTCGACCTCCACGTACTTCTCCAGCGCGACCGAGTCGAACCCGCCGTGCTCACCGATCGCCGCGAACGAGGCCGGCAGCCCGGCGAGCGTCTCGACCGTGGTACCTGGCCGGACCAGCTGGTCGTGGTCCAGGATCGGCAGTCCATTGCGGTCGGCGACCGGGACGACCGACCGGGCGAAGTACCCGTTCGCCCAGGCCTTGGCCGCCCGGGCGTGCGACTCGGCGGCGTAGGTGTCGACGTCGGTGCGGGAGAAGCCGTCCATGGTCGCGATCAGGTCGGCGCTGATGCCCTGCGGGATGAAGTTCGTCAGCATCGCGGTCTCGGGGTCCATCGCCCAGGCACCGCCGTCGGAGGCCATCGGCACCCGCGACATTGACTCGACCCCGCCGGCCAGGATGAAGTCCTCCCAGCCGGAGCGGATCCGTTGCGCCGCCTGGTTCACCGCTTCCAGGCCAGAGGCGCAGAACCGGTTGAGCTGGACCCCGCCGGTCGTCTCCGGATAACCCGCCGCCAGCACCGCAGTACGGGCGATGTCCATGCCCTGGTCGCCGATCGGGGTCACCACGCCGAGCACGACGTCGTCGATCACGGTCGGATCCAGCTCCGGGTGGCGGGCGCGGAGCTCGGTGAGCAGGCCGGTGATCAGCTGGATCGGTTTCACCTCGTACAGGGCGCCGGTCGGTTTGCCTTTGCCGCGCGGCGTCCGGATCGCGTCGTACAAGAAGGCTTCACTGGATGCGGTCATGGTGATCCCGTCGGTCGAGTGGTCACTCCCGATTGTGACAGTGTTGGTGTCACAATGGTCAAGAGGGGCGCATTATGATCTGCGCCATGCCTGATCCTGCGGAGTTGCTGACGGTCGACGAACTGTCGGCGCGCGTCGGGATGACAGTGCGGACGTTGCGCTTCTACGCCGGCCGCGGCCTGATCCCCCCGCCCGTACGCCGGGGGCGCGTCGGGTACTACGGGCCCGAACACATCGCGCGGCTGGATCTGGTTCGTGAGTTGCAGGCCCACGGGTTCACCCTGTCCGCGATCGAGGGCTACCTGGATCGGATCCCGGCCGACGCGACCCCACAGGACATCGCGTTGCACCGGACGCTGCTGACTCCCTGGATGCGGGATCTTCCGGAGACCCTCGATCGCGCGGCGCTGGTCCGGCGTACCGGCAGGGAGTTGACCGACGACGACATCGAGATGCTGGTCGCCCTCGGCGTGGTCGAGCCGACACCGGACGAGGACGTCTTCCAGGTGGCGACCGCCCACCTCAGCCTCGGCGTCGAACTGCTCGACCTCGACCTGCCGGTGGAAGCGGTGCTGGCCGCCGGGCGGATCTTCACCGACCACGGCCGGGCGATCGCCGAGGAACTGACCGAGGTGTTCCGCACCAAGGTCTGGCCGCACTACCGCGACTCGGGCGGACCGCCTGAACACATCCAGCAACTGGTCGAACGGTTCAAGCCCGTCACCATCCAGGGCCTCGTTCTCGCCTACGAACGAGCCGTCGGCGAAACCCAGCGCGACACCGTCCGCCGTCGCCGCTGAGGACCTCAGGGACTCGTCGGGAGCCGGAGGTAGGTGAGGCCGCGGAGGTCGAGGTAGGTGTCGGTGGGGGTGGTGACGACGCGGAGGAGGACGTGGTCGCAGCTCTGGCAGCGGGCGACCAGGCCGGGCGCGTCGACGTAGAGCCTGGCCTCGGCGAAGACGCCGACCCGGCCGCAGCCGACGCATTCGCCGATGGCGGCGGTGAGGTCGACCGCGAAGATCTCCCGCAGCGCACCAGCGGCCGCATTGCCATCCAGATAGGTCGGAACGTCCGCGGTCATCGCGATCCTCCTGTAGGTCCGAAGCGTTCAGTTCTCACCCGGGCCGGGTCGTGCCCGGCGGCGACCAGCAGATCGGCCACCGTCTCGACGAACGGCGTCGGCCCGCACACGTAGGTGGTCGGCTCGTCCTCCGGCTGGAAGGCCGCCTTGCTCAGGATGTCCGCGTCGATCCGCCCGATTCGCGGCTCCCCCGGCGGCGCCTCCCGGGTGTAGACGAACTTGAGGTCCACGTCGTCCGAGGCGGCCAGCTTCTTCAGGTCGTTCACGTAGATCACCGACGTGGGGCGGCGGACGGAGTACAGGAGGCGGGCGGGCGCAGTACTGGCTGCCTCGGCGTGGGCGCGCAGCATCGCCATCAGCGGTACGACGCCCGAGCCGCCGCCGATCAACTGGATCGGCCCGGGCTGCTCCGGCTTCCACACGAACCAGCCGCCGACCGGGCCGCGGACCTCCAGCGGGTCACCGACCTTGAGCACCTCGACCAGGTACGGCGAGACCTCGCCCTCCGGCACCTGTTCGACCGTGAGGTCAATGGTTTCGCCGGTCCAGGCGGAGGCGATCGAGTACGACCGGGACGCGTGATAGCCGTCCGGCGCGGTGAGCCGGACGTCCAGGTGCTGCCCGGCCAGGTGGCCTGGCCACTCGGGCACGTCGAGCACGATCGTCCGGGCGGTCGCTGTCTCCTCCCGGATCTCGCTGACCGTGCCGACCTGCCAGGTCAGTCGCCGGCGTACCGCTGTTCTTTCCATGGATCTCCGTACTCGTGGTAGCCGGCGGTCTCCCAGAAGCCCAGGTCCTCGGTGTCGGACAGCACCAGGCCGCGGACCCATTTGGCGCTCTTCCAGAGGTACAGATGCGGAACCAGGAGCCGGGCCGGACCGCCGTGCTCCGCGGCCAGCGGCTCACCGTCGTACTGGTAAGCGATCCACGCCTGGCCGTCGAGGAGGTCCTCGAGCGGCAGGTTGGTCGTGTAACCGCCGTAGCTGTGCGCCATCACGTAGTCGGCCGAGGTCTCCACGTCCGCCAGCAGGGTGTCGAGCGAAACGCCCTTCCAGTCCGTCCCTAGCTTGGACCAGCGGGTGACGCAATGCAGGTCGCGGGTGATCTCCTCGCTCGGCTGCCGCAGCATCGCCGACCAGTCCCAGCGATGCACTTCGCCGGTCTCCGTGGTGACGGTGAACTCCCAGTGTTCGGGGAGGACGTGCGGCGTCGGGCCGGCGGACAGGACCGGGAACTCATGCGTCAGGTACTGGCCCGGCGGCAAGTCGGTCCCGCCTCGACGACGACCGGTGAACCCCGGCGAAACGATGCCCATCAGGGAACCTCCTTCGGATGCACTCCTCGCAGTGAATCACGAATCCAAGGGTGGCAGGGTGGGGTAGTCGGGCATCGGATAAAGACCGACCGTGAACCCGTAGACCGTGTCGCCGGACCGGGGCAGCTGGTCGAACTCGTGGATCACCTGGTCGACGCGCTCCCAGAACTCCGCTGCCTGCTCCTCGGGGATCCGCGCGTGCCGGATGAACGAGCGCATCAGACCGGCGTCGTACGCCGCAACCGACTCCTCCGCCGCGACCTCGAAGTCGTTGAAGTCGGGCGGAAGGTCCACGCCGTTCGCGCGCCGGCCGAGTCCGACGTAGAACATCCGCGCCGCGCGGCCGTAGTACCGCTCCTCGATCGCCCGCACCCGCCTGGTCCGGACGACGCGCAGGATGCCGGCCGCGGTGAGCACGTTGACGTGGTGCGCGACCGTGCTCTTGGGGCGCTTGACCGCGGCGGCCAGCTCCGTCACGGTCGCGGCGCGCTCGTGCAGCAGGCCGAGGATGGTCGTGCGCAGCGGATCGCTGATCGCCCGCACCTGCTCGGCGGTGGTGAGCTCGATGGTCTCCTCGAGCTCGTAATCCGGGACTTGGCTCTTGCTTGCCATAGTGCCGTCAGACTAACATCGCGGAACATTCCAAATATCTGGATCATTCACGCGAAAGCGAGCAGCTGATGGCTGAAGTCGTGCTCTACCACCACGCCCAGGGACTGACCGAAGGGGTGAAATCCTTCGCCGCCGAGCTCCGCGAAGCCGACCATACGGTCCACCTGCCTGACGTCTACGAAGGCAACACCTTCGAGACGCTCGAAGAGGGGATCGACTATGCGAGGCAGACCGGTTTCGGCACAGTGATGGAACGCGGCCTCGCCGCAGCCTCAGACCTCGGTGACAACTTGGTCTACGCCGGCTTCTCCCTCGGCGTGATGCCGGCCCAGCGCCTGGCCCAGACCCGCCCCGGAGCGAAGGGCGCTCTCCTCTTCTACTCCTGCGTCCCGGTCTCCGAGTTCACCGAAACCTGGCCGGCCGGCGTCCCCGTCCAGATCCACGGCATGGACGCCGACCCCATCTTCGCCGACGACGGCGACCTCGACGCCGCCCGCGCCCTGGTCGCCTCCACCGACCAGGCAGAACTCTTCCTCTACCCCGGCAAGGACCACCTCTTCGCCGACTCGTCCCTCCCGTCCTACGACGAGGCAGCCACCACCCTGCTCACCCGCCGAGTCCTCACCTTCCTCGACGGCATCTAGTCCCGCCAGACGTCGACCATCTCTTGCGCAGTCCAAGCCAGGTCGGTCGACTTCAGACCGACACCGGTGGCAAGTCCACCTAGCGACACCACCACCAGCCCGGCCGCCGCCGGGTCGAAGCCCGGAATCTGGGTGACGGCCCGGCGCAGGGCGTCGAGATCGTGGCCGTCGAACGGACTGCTCAGCCACTTGATGGAACCGGCGAACGACAACTTGCTTGCGACCGGCGCACGGTCCGCGCCCACCAGGTCGACCTCTGGATCGAACTGGCGATTCCACCAGCCGCCGACAACCTCCACCTCGGGCCACGGCAAAGCTCCGGCGATGCCTGCGAGCTCGAGCGCCTCCCGCACCAGCGGCTCGACCGCCCGGCCACGCCAGGCCGTCCAGCGGCGCTCGATGAGCCGGAATCCAGCCTCGGGCCGACCGCGTCGAGCCTGCTCGTGAACCGGTCGCAAGATCCCCAAGTACAACCGAAGGTTGCTGTCGGCAACCCGGTACAAGGCGGGTTTCCCCGCAGAGGTCGACAGCGGCTCGTCAATGGACAGGATCTGCTTCTCCCGGGTCAGCTTCTGCAGCAGAGGTGAGAGAGTCCCGGAAGGAAGCCCACCGTCACGGCTGCCCGCTGTCGCGGCGATATTGGCATGAGTCCGATCGCCGGTACCGATGGCCTCCAGGACCCGCCGAGCGAGATCCGGGTTCGGGAACTCGGACAGCAACGCGGTCTCGGGCACGCTGAAGACGGCAGCAGCGGGGTCTGACGTCTCGGCGCGCAGAAAGTCCATCGCCGGCATCCCCTGCGGCCAACTACGCAAGATGCCCGGCAGACCACCGGAGACCAAGTGGGCGTCGATTGCATCGGCGCCCTCCAAACCAACGGCCGCGCCGCAATCGGCCGGATTGAGTGGGCCGAGCACCAGATTGTCGGCACGGCCGAAGAACGGGCGATCGTAGGCGGTCAGGCGCTCCATCATGTGCAGGTCGCTGCCCAGCAGGAGCAGGAGTACTGGCTTGGACGACAAGAGCCTGTCCCACGCTGTCTGTAGTGCGCCGTCGAACAACGTGTCCTGTTCGGCCAACCAGGGAAGTTCGTCCAGAACGACGATCGTGGGACGGGACGGCAGCGACGCGGCGAGTGCCTTGAACGCATCAGGCCAACTCCCCTCGGCGACAGCCGGGATCGTTTCGGGATCGACCGGCAGCTTGGATTCCATCAGATCGGTCATGAGGGTCGACACCGCCTCGACCGGGGATGCACCTTTGGTAGCGGCCGAGAACAGATACGGAACCTTCGACCGGTCACAGAACTCCTGCACCAACCGCGACTTTCCGATCTGTCGCCGTCCCCTGACAGCCACGGCCGTACCCGCTCCGCTGGTCCGGACCCTCTCCAGCCGCTTGGCGAGCAGGCCGAGCTCGGTCTTCCTGCCGATGAAACCCGACACCGTCGAGCCCTCCCCAAAGAGGTAGATTGAATCTATGTAGATTCAATCTACCTTAGAGGCCCATCGTTCTTCCGATGATTTCCTTCATGATTTCGGTGGTGCCGCCGTAGATGGTTTGGATGCGGGTGTCCAGGTAGGCCTTGGCGATCGGGTACTCGGTCATGTAGCCGTAGCCGCCGTGGAGTTGGAGGCAGCGGTCGGCCACCTTCTGCTGGAGTTCGGTGGTCCACCACTTCGCCATCGCGGCCTCGGACACGGTCAGCGTGCCCGCGTTCAGTTCCTCGATGCAGCGATCCACGAAGACCCGGGCGATCTGGGTCTCGGTGGCCAGCTCCGCGAGGACGAAACGGCTGTTCTGGAACGAGCCGATCGGACGGCCGAACGCCTTCCGCTCCTTCACGTACCGCAGGGTCGACTCGAGCATGCTCTCGCACGCGGCGGCGGCCACCACAGCGATGGTGAGCCGCTCCTGCGGGAGCTTCTCCATCAGACAGACGAAGCCCTTGCCCTCCTCGCCGAGCAGGTTCGCGACCGGCACCCGCACGTTGTCGAAGAACAGTTCGGCGGTGTCCTGTGCCTTCAGACCGATCTTGTCGAGATTGCGGCCGCGCTCGAAGCCAGGCATTCCCCGCTCGACGACCAGGAGGGAGATGCCCTCGTACCCCGCGCTCGGGTCGGTCTTGGCGACCACGATGACGAGGTCGGCCAGGATGCCGTTCGAGATGAACGTCTTCTGCCCGTTGAGGACGTAGTGGTCGCCGTCGCGGATCGCCGTCGTCTGGATCCCCTGCAGATCGCTGCCGGCGCCGGGCTCGGTCATCGCGATCGCGGCGATCGTCTCGCCGCTGCAGAACTTCGGCAGCCAGCGCGCCTGCTGCTCGTCCGTCGCGTAGTCCAGCAGGTACGCCGAGACGATGTCCGCGTGAACGCTGAACCCGGGACCGCTCGCGCGAGCCTTGGTGACCTCCTCGATCACCACCGCATTGAACCGGAAGTCGCGGGATCCCCCACCGCCGTACTGCTCCGGGACCATGAAGCCGAGCAGGCCCGCCGCGCCGGCCGCGGTCCACAGCTCGCGCGGCACGATGCCGGCCTCCTCCCAGGCGTCGTGATGCGGCACGATCTCCTTGTCACAGAAGGCGCGCGCGGTCTCCCGGAAGGCGTCGTGATCGGCATCGAAAAGCTGACGTTGCACGGGCGGTCTCCTATCGTTCCTCAGCCTGTACTGCGGCTCCGGTGGCAAGTAGTTCGTCGACGCCAGTGACAGCCCAATCGGTCAGGGCGGCGCGGGTGTGTTGCCCAGGGCGCGCAGGTGGTTCGCCGAGCTCCGACGGCGTCCGGGAGAAGCGCGGGGCGGGAGCGGCCTGCCGGACCCCGTCCTTCTCCACAAAGGTGCCCCTGGCAACAAGATGCGGATGGTCGCCCGCCAGCGGCAGGACCGGGGAGACACAGGCATCGCTGCCGTCGAACACCTCGGTCCACTCGGCCTGGGTCCGCCGGGCGAACGTCTCGGCCAGGACCTTGCGGAGCTCCGGCCAGCTCGCAAGGTCGTACCGGTCCGGCGGCGAGATCTCGAGCAACCGGATCAGCTCGTCGTAGAACTGTGGCTCGATCGCCCCGACCCCCATGTACTTCGCGTCGGACGTCTCGTACACGTCGTAGAACGGCGCACCCGTGTCGAGCAGGTTCGTACCGCGCTCCTGCTTCCAGTTGCCGGAGGCCAACGCGCCCAACAGCATCGTGGTGAGGTGCGCGGCGCCATCCACGATCGCCGCATCGACGACCTGCCCTTGGCCACTCCCCCGGGCCTCCACCAACGCAGCCAGTACGCCGACCACCAGATAGAGCGATCCGCCGGCGAAGTCGCCAAGCAGATTCGCCGGGACTTGAGGTGGCCCGCCCGCGCGCCCGATCAGGTGTAACGCACCTGACAGCGCGAGGTAGTCGATGTCATGTCCGGCCGTCTGGGCAAGCGGCCCGTCCTGACCCCACCCGGTCATCCGCCCGTAGACCAACTTCGGGTTGATCGCCTGACACTGCTCCGGCCCGAGCCCCAACCGCTCGGCGACACCCGGCCGGAATCCTTCCACCAGCACGTCAGCCTGCTCGACCAACTGGAGCACCGCGTCGATCGCCGCCGGGTTCTTCAGATCCAGCGCGATACTCCGCCGGCCCCGGTTCACCAGCTCCAGCTCAGAGGGCCCGAACGCCAGCCCGCCCCCGGGCCGCTCCACGCGGACCACCTCGGCACCCAGCTCGGCCAGCATCATGCAGGCGAACGGCGCCGGCCCGAGCCCGGCCAGCTCGACAACCCTCACCCCACGCAGTGGACCCATGCCCAGCATTGTGACAGTAAAACTGTCACGGTAGTCAAGTCACGGTCAGGCTCGGCCCGCTTCGTGCCTGGGACGCTGCCTACTTGAAGGTTTCAGCGGCCTGCTGCACCTTGGTGTGGTAGTCACGCCAGCCGGCCTCGTCGACCATGTCCGCGTCGGAGCCGCCCTGGCCGTCGATCAGCTCGCGGACGATGTCGGCGTGGCCGGCGTGGTGGGCGGTTTCGTCGACCACGCGGACGAGCAGCACGCCCAGGGTGGTCTTCCTGCGCTCTGCCGGCCAGTGCGGGACTTCGGCAGGTGCGTCCAGGTCCAGCTCCGCGATCGTCCGGTCGCCGTGTTCGCAGGCGCGGCGGTAGAGCGCAGTCAGGTACTCGCTCGTCTCGGACGGCAGTGCCCACATGTCGGCGCCCTCCCAGACCGAGCCGTCCCCCTCCCAGGCGAGCTTCTCCTCCGGCGGTCGGCCGAGGCTCGTCCCGAGGTAGACGTACTCGATCCCCGCCAGGTGCTTGACCAGCCCGAGCAGGTTGGTCCCAGACCGCACCAGCGGGCGGCGCCGGTCGTACTCACTCAGGCCGTCCAGCTTGGCGAGCATCAAGGCTCGCGTGGCCCGGAGGTACTCGTGCAGCACAGGTTTGAGGTCCATACCGGGGACGCTAAACCATCGTTCCGACAGTCAGCCAGGTGCGCCTGGCGGGACGAACCGCAGGCCGGCCGGTGCGCCCTTCTCGATCAGCTCGAGCAGTGCCGCCGTGTCGAGATGCTCGTCGATCGCGTCGGCCAGCAGGTCCAGCCGGGCCTCCCGCAGCGCGGCGAACGAAACCGTCCCGTCCGGCGCGGACTTCCCGGTCATCGCGGCGATCTCCGCCAGGAACCGATGCCGGACCGCGTCATCGTCCAGCAGCCCGTGCCAGATCGTCCCCCACACCACTCCAATCCGGCAGCCGCCCGGAAACGCCTCTGCCTCCCCCGTCGCACTCACCACCCCATGATGGATCTCGTACGCCGTCGGCGCGGGCCGGGCCAAAATCTTCGCGGCAGCGAATTCGGTTGCCACTGGCAACAACTCGAGACCGGTATGACTTCCGCCGCCCTCGACCCCCAAGGGATCCGCGATCGCACCACCCAGCAACTGATACCCACCGCAGATCCCCAGCACCGGCCGACCAGCCGCGACCCGCGCCACCACCGCATCCGCCAGCCCGGTAGATCGCAACCACGCCAAGTCGGACGTAGTGGCTCGCGACCCCGGCAGCACCACCAGATCCGCATCGCGGACCTCGGCCGGGCTCGCCGTGAAGAACACACTCGTGGTCGGCTCCACCGCGAGCGCATCCAGATCGGTGAAGTTACTGATCCGGGGGAACCGCACCACCGCCACCGAAAGCACGTCGGCATCGTGCGCCGTCCGTCGCGCCGGGATGTCCAACGCGTCCTCCGAATCCAGCCAGAGATCGGGCAACCACGGCAGCACGCCGTACGTCGGGCGCCCGGTCACCGACGCGAGCATGTCGATCCCCGGTTGCAGCAGCGACACATCACCCCGGAACTTGTTCACCACGAACCCGCTCACCAATGCCTGGTCCGCTGCCGACAGCAACGCCACCGTGCCGAACATCGACGCGAACAAGCCACCGCGATCGATGTCACCGACCACCACGACCGGCGCCCGCGTGTGCTGCGCGAGCCCCATGTTCACGTAGTCGGACTGCCGCAGATTGATCTCCGTCGGACTACCCGCACCCTCGCTGATCACCACGTCGTACCGGCTCGCTAGGTCGTCGTATGCGGCAAAGGCGGCCTTCGCGAGTTCGGCCCGCTCGGTGAGGAACCCGCGGGAGGTGAGCTCACCCCACGGCTCCCCCATCAACACGACATGGCTGCGCTGGTCACTGCCGGGTTTCAGCAGGACCGGGTTCATCGCCGCCTCGGGCTCGGCACCGGCGGCGACCGCCTGGATCCACTGGGCCCGGCCGATCTCGGCACCGTCCGCGCAGACCATCGAGTTGTTCGACATGTTCTGCGCCTTGTACGGCGCCACCCGCACCCCGTGGCGCGCCAACCACCGGCAGAGCCCGGTCACCACGGTCGTCTTGCCCGCGTCGGACGTAGTACCGGCAACCAGGAGAGAACCCACGCGGTGATCCTAGGCGGATCTACTGCGGTCGCAGGGCGAGCATCACCATGGCGAGGCTCAGCCGGAGACGGCCCGCCGGGTTGCCCAGCTCGAAACCGAGCACTGCCTCGGCGTGCTCCAACCGGTAGGCGACAGTGCTGTGGTGCCGGTAGACGAGGGCGGCCGCCTTGCGCACTGAGTCCGTGGCGCAGTAGGCACGCAGGATGCTCAGCAGGTCGTCGCCACCGGGTTCAGCTGCGATCCGGTCGAGCGCGGCGACGTCCGGCGAGCTTGCGATGTCTTCCGGCCGCAGCCGCTCGGCCAGTACGACGAGACCGCCCAACTGATCCGCCGGGATAACCGGCAACTCATGCGAGGCAAAACGCAAGGCGGTCCGCGCTGCCCGCCACGACTCGGCTGCCTGGGCTCCCGGCAACTCGGGCCCTAACCCCATCAGCGTCCCTTCGACCAACACCGTGTCCGACCCGGTGGAGTCCGGCAGTAGTGCCGCGGAGACGTCACCGATGATCGCCGTACGAGTGATGCCGGCCGCGCCCAGGTCCGGCGTACCGGCGAAGGCGGCGACTCGCAGGGATGCGGTCGGCGACAGGCCGAGCAGATGGAGTGCACGGGACCGTTCGACGATGCCTGTCGAGTCGGCCACGACGAGCTCCACCAGAGCGGGATCGCCGACGGCCGGCAGGCTGCTGACCGTACGGTCGAGCAGGATCGAGCCGGCCAGCGCGAAGCGTTCCAGCACCATCTCGTCCAGGGGCAGTGCCGCCCCCTCTCTGGCAAGCCAGAAGACAGCATCTCCGTACTCGCGCAGGCCCGCCCCTGCCGGCGGACCGCCCAGCTCGACGCCGCCGGCCGGATCGGCGCGGAGCACCAGTCCCCGGGCGGCCGCGTCGATCCCCACCGGACACTCGGCGAGGGTCGCCGTACTCTGCAGCAACGTGCCGAGATCGGCCTTGCTCGTCACCAGGGCGTCGAAGAACCCGATCACCCGGACGGCGCTCTCCGCGGTGGAGTCCAAGCTGTTCAGCCGGAGCAACAGGCCCTTCATGTCCCGAGGCTACCTGTGTGGCCGGTGGTCTGACGGCTCCGACAGTCGGCGGATGCGGACCCCGGGATCGCCGCCAGCTGGCGGCTCCCGCCAGGACCGGCGCGGGCGGATGCTCGAGGGACAGCCGAACAGAGAGGTTCGCAGATGAGCGAGTACGCGATCGACCCGGAACTGGTGCCGTGGTTGGCGATGGTTCCCGAGATGGACTTCGCGGACGTGGTCGCCGGCCGTGACAGGCTGAGTCAGCTCATCGCGCTGATGCCGGCCCGGGAAGTCCCCGATGACGTCGAGACCCGGAACGCCACGATCCCCGGCCGCGACGGCGCGCCCGGCGTACCGATCCGGATCTACACGCCCACCGCTACGACGAGCTCACCGCGGGCCGGCTATCTGCACATCCATGGCGGCGGCTTCGTGATCGGAGACCTCGACATGTCGGAGCAGGCTCCGGCCGAGATCGCCCGCGACGCCGGCGCGGTGGTCGTCTCGGTGGGCTACCGGCTGGCCCCGGAGGATCCGTTCCCGGCGGGCCTGGAGGACTGCTACGCCGCACTCGAGTGGCTCGCGTCCGAGGCCGGTCAACTGGGCGTCGATCCGGCGCGGATCGCGGTCGGCGGGGAGAGTGCGGGCGGTGGTCTGGCGGCCGCGGTCGCGCTGCTGGCCCGGGACCGGGGAGGCCCGGCGCTGACACACCAGTTCCTCGACATCCCGGAGCTCGACGACCGGCTGGAAACCGCTTCGATGAAGAGGTTCGTGGACACCCCGCTGTGGGATCGCGGTAAAGCTGAACTCAGCTGGAAGTACTACCTGTCCGGAACGCCCGAAGTCCTGGGACTCCAGTACGCGGCTCCGGCGCGGATGGAGGACCTGTCCGGGCTGCCGCCCGCCTTCGTCGCGACCTGCGAGTTCGATCCGCTCCGCGACGAAGGGCTGATCTACGCCCAGCGCCTCCTCGCTGCCGGGGTCCGGGTCGAGCTGCACAGCTACCCCGGCACCTTCCACGGCTCCATTGCTGTCCCGGAGGCGGCAGTCACGCGGCGGATGGCAGCCGACAAGAAGGACGCGATCCGCCGGGCCCTAGCTCCCAAGGACTAGTCGGATGCTGTGGCTAGAGTTGGCGGTATGGAGAACGAGATCACCATCGTGGACGCCAAGGATCAGAGCCGGTACGAGGCGCATGACGCCACCGGTGCGCTGATGGGTTTCGCCGACTACCGGCTGGACGGCGACACGATCGTCTTCGTGCACGCCGAGACGCTGCCGGAGTTTCGCGGCCACGGGGTCGCGGGCAAGATCGCGACGAAATCCCTCAACGACGCCCGGGACGCCGGTCTGCGGGTCAAGCCCGCCTGCCCGTACTACCAGGACTTCCTGACGCAGCACACCGAGTACGCCGATCTCGTCGACCAGGCTGGTTCGCGGTGACCTCACCGCACCTGGGCAACCTCGACTGGCAACCCGCCGCGGACGTCCCGGACCTCCTCGCCGAACCAGTCCGCGCGGCCCTGTCCGGGCTGCCCGCTTATGCGACGGCGATCGACCCGACTCTGGCGGACACGGCCGCCTTCTGCGCGGAGTACGACGTACCGATGGCCGCGTCGGCGAACTGCGTGATCGTGCACGGCAAGCGAGCCGGCGAGTCGACGTACGCCGCGGTGATGGTGCTGGCGACCCACCGGGCGGACGTGAACGGAGTGATCCGCAAGCATCTCGGGGTCCGGAAGATCTCCTTCGCGGCCCAGGACGATGCCGTCGGCTCGACCGGGATGGAGTACGGCGGGATCACTCCGATCGGGCTGCCGGCGGACTGGCCGGTGCTCGTCGACGAGGCCGTCGCCCAGGCCGGGCTGCTCGTGATCGGCAGCGGCATCCGCGCCTCCAAGCTGCTGGTCGAGGGCGCCGATCTCGCGAAGCTCCCCACCGCCTCCGTGCTCGCTCTCGCCGCACCCGCCTGAAGTATCGGCCGCAGCGGTCCTGGCCGTTAAGATCTACGGCGTGACGGTGCCAGGGGGAGACGAAGGCGGGCCGACCGCACTGCGGATCATGCTCGGCGGTCACCTGCGCCGGATGCGTGAGGCCGCCGGGATCAGCCGCGCCGACGCGGGCTGGCAGATCCGCTCCTCCGAGTCCAAGGTCAGCCGGATGGAACTCGGCCGGGTCGGCTTCAAGGAACGCGACGTCGGCGATCTGCTCGATCTCTACGGCCTGAAGGACCCGCACGAACGCGACCGGCTGATCGACCTGTCCCGGGCCGCGAACAACCCTGGCTGGTGGTCCCGGTACGGCGATGTGATGCCGTCCTGGTTCCACAACTACGTCGGACTCGAGGTCGCCGCCAAGCTGATCCGCAGCTACGAGGTGCTGTTCGTCCCCGGCCTGCTGCAGACCGAGAACTACGCCCGGGCCGTGGTCCAGCTCGGCAAGTCCTACCTGCCCCAGGAGGAGATCGACCAGCGGGTCGCCCTCCGGGTGACCCGCCAGCAGATCCTGACCAGGGCGAATCCGGTCAAGCTCTGGGTGATCATCGACGAGGCCGTACTGCGCCGCCCGATCGGCGGCCGCGACACGATGTACGAGCAGATCGAGCACCTGATGAAACTGGACCGGCTGCCGAACGTGACCCTGCAGGTGATGCCGTTCAGCAGCGTCGGCTACCCGGGTGCCGGTGGGGCGTTCAGTATTCTGCGCTTCCCCGAGGGCGATCTGCCCGACGTCGTGTACATCGAGCACGCGGCCAGCGCGCTGTACCTGGACAAGATCGAGGACCTCGACGAGTACGCGGCGATCATGGACGCGCTGAGCATCGCCGCCGCGCCGACCAGCGAGACCCAGGCACTGCTGCTGGAAGCACAGGACCGGCTCGGCTGAGCTCTGCCCAACCGGCCGGTCCGTTGCGTCGGCGGTGATGTCCAGTTTTCTGATCATCACCGCCGGTTGATCACTATTCTGATCAGGCGACGACGAGGTCGACCTTGATGTTGCCGCGGGTGGCGTTGGAGTACGGGCAGACCTCGTGGGCCTTGGCGACCAGGTCCTCGGCGACCGCGCGCTCGACACCCGGCAGCGACACCTCGAGCGCGACCTCCAGGCCGTAGCCGGCGCCACCGTTGATCGGGCCGATGCCCACGGCGGCGGTGACGGTCGAGCCGTCGACGGGCTGCTTGGCCCGGCGGCCGACGACCTTCAGCGCGCTGTGGAAACAGGATGCGAAGCCGGCCGCGAACAACTGCTCGGGGTTGGTGCCTTCACCGTTGCCGCCCATCTCCTTCGGCGGCGCGACGGTGACGTCGAGCTTGCCGTCGTCCGACGCGGTGTGGCCGTCGCGGCCGCCGTGGGCGGTGGCGCGGGCGGTGTACAGAACCTTCTCAACAGCGATCATGAAGAGTCTCCTGACGATTCAGCGGGTGGGGTCCAGCACGAGCTTGCCGACGGTCCGGCGGGCTCGCAGGTCTTCGTGGGCAGTCGCGATCTCGGACAGCGCGTACTCGCCGCCGACGATCGGGCGAAGCTTGCCTTCGGCGGCCAGGCCGAAGAGTTCGGTCAGCGGGCCACCGAGCAGGGCGGGATTCTTCAAGAAGTCGACCAGCCAGAAGCCGGCGACGGTCTTCGAACCCTTCATCAACCGGCCGGGGTCGATCGGGCTCCCCTGCTCACGCGAGGCGGCCCCGAAGGTGACCAGGCGGCCGATGGGAGCCAGCGCGTCGAACGACTCGTCGAAGGTGCGGCCGCCGACCATCTCCAGCACGATGTCGACCGGCTTGCCGCCGTTCGCCTCGATGATCCGGTCCTTCAGACCCTCGGGGTCGCCGTCGATCGCGGCATCCGCACCAAGGTCCAGGACCTGCTTGCGCTTGTCCTCGGTGGAGGCGGTGGCGATCACGCGGCCGGCACCCCAGAGCTTGGCGAGCTGGACCGCGAGCGATCCGACCCCGCCGGCACCGGCGTGCACGAGCACCGACTCTCCCGGCTGTAGATGGGTGGAGGTCTTCAGCAGATGCCAGGCGGTCGTGCCCTGCAGCACCAGCGCGAGCGCGTCACCGTCGCTCACCCCCTCCGGCACGTCGAACGCGTACGGCGCGTGCGCAACCGCCTTCTCGGCATAGCCACCAGTGACCAGCGCTACGACCCGGCGGCCGTCCGCGGTATGACCCACGACCTCGCCACCCGGGATCATCGGCAGCTCGGCCTTCGCCAGGTAGCTGTTCTCGACCTGGTGGGTGTCGGCGTAGTTGACGCCAGCGCGGTCGACGGTGATCAGCACCTGGCCATCGCCAGGTACCGGCTCCTCGACCTCGCTCACCTTGAGCACTTCCGGGCCACCGAACTCGGTGATCTGTACGGCTCGCACGCTTGCCATCCCTTCCAGTGTGCCTCGCGGCACGTTGCCTTCAAGCTTCTCTACACTGTACTGTACACCGTACGTTAGTAGTCGCACTGTGAGGTGCGTCGCGCACCCCGAGGAGGTGGAGACAGATGACCGGCGCCAGACCCCGGACGCCGCGGAACACCCTGAACCCGGAGCTGATCATCCAGACCGCGCTCGACCTGATGGAGGCCGGCGGCACCGCCGCGTTCAGCCTCCGCGGGCTGGCCGCCGAGCTCGGAGTCGGCCCGATGGCGCTCTACACCTACTTCCGCAACAAGGATGACCTGTACGACGCGGTGCGCGATCACCTGATGGCCTTGGTTCCCCCGGCACCCGCCGACACCCCATGGCCGGACCAGGTCCGGGCGGTCTGCCGCGGTCTGCGCCGGCTGATGCTGCAACATCCTTGCCTTGCACAACTACTCGCGAGGCGGCCGCTGAGCGGCCACGAGACGGCCCGGGTCGCCGAGGGACTGCTCGGTGTCCTGCGCTCGGCCGGGTTCGACGCGGAGACCGCGGCGCGGACGCACACCACCTTGTTCACCTACGTGTTGGGCGCGACGTCCTGGGAGATCCACATGGCGGCGGAGCGACGGGATCCGGAAGGGGCGCGGCGGTTGTGGACCGCAGTGCACTCGCTGTCGCCGACCGAGTTTCCGACCGTGGTGGAACTGCTACCGGAGCTGACCCGCACCACCGGTGGCGAGGAGCAGTTCGACTACGGCCTGGACCTGCTGATCGCCGGGGTCTCCGCGAAGCTCAACAGTGTCGATTAGTTCAGAAGGCCATCGTGACGATGGCGACGATGCCGATCGCGACGATCATGCCGCGCAGGGCGATCGGCGGTAGCCGGCGGCCGTAGCGCGCGCCGACGAAGCCGCCGATCGTCGAGCCGACCGCGATCAGCCCCGCGGCCAGCCAGTTCACATCGGCGACGATGATGAACAGCACGGCCGCGACCGTATTCACGGCGGTTGCCAGCACGTTCTTCAACGCGTTCATCCGCTGCAGGTTCGCGTCCATGCCGAGGCCGAGGATCGCCATCAGCAGCACGCCCTGGGCCGCACCGAAGTACCCGCCGTAGATCCCGGTGGCGAACACCGCAGGGATCACCCACCAGGCGCCGCGATGGGTGTGGTCGGGAACGCTGATCCACTTCGACAGCCACGGTTGGAGCGCGACCAGAACGCAGCCGAGCAGGATCAGCACGGGAACGATCGCGTGGAACGCGGACTCCGGCAGGACCAGCAGCAGCACTCCCCCGACCACCCCACCGATCAGCGAGGCCGGGACCAGCCGGATCATCCGCCCCCGCTGGCCTTCGAGTTCCCGCCGGTAGCCGATCGCGCCGGCCGCGGTACCGGGTGACAGGCCGACGCTATTGCTGACGTTCGCCAGCACGGGTGGGATGCCGACAGCAAGCAACGCGGGGAAGGTCAGCAGAGTGCCCGAGCCCACCACCGCGTTGATCGTGCCCGCGCCCATCCCCGCCAGCAAGACGAACAGCGCCTCGAACCAAGTCATCGTTGCCAGACTCTACGCACTGCTGGACTGCGCGGGCCTGCACGTCCAGAGGTTGAACGTGCAATGACGCGAACGTCACACGGTCCGGCACACCTTGGCGGTGGACCGGACCGTGGACGAAACGTAGTACTGGGTGTCAGCGCTCCGGCGGAGAGCTGTCCTGGACCGGAGAGGTTTGCTCGGGAGCAGCGGTGACCGCCGGCGGTGCCGCCTGCTGGCTGCGCGAACCGACTGCCGCGTTCTGAGCAGCCGCGATGGCTTCCTGTACGGCGTTGTCGGCCTCGACGACAGCAGCATCCGGAGTGGCAGCCGTGCCCATCCCGCGGTCGACCTGGATCGCTGCCGAGTCACCGAGCTCCGGCTCCGGGAAGGGGCCCTCGGCCTTCTGGGTGATGCCGGCGATCTGGCCGACGGCACTGCCGAGGCCCTCCATCGCCTTGCCGATCTCGCTCGGGATGATCCACAGCTTGTTCGAGTCGCCTTGAGCGATGGACGGCAGCATCTGCAGGTACTGGTAGGCCAGCAGACCCTGGTCGGGCTTGCCCGCGTGGATCGCGTTGAAGACGGTGGTGATGGCCTGCGCCTCACCCTGCGCCTTCAGGATCCGGGCCTCCCGCTCGGCCTGCGCGCGCAGGATCCGGGACTCCCGGTCGCCCTGCGCGGTCAGGATCGCGGACTGCTTCTGGCCCTCGGCCGACAGCACCGCGGACTGCCGCATACCTTCGGCGGTGAGGATCGCGGCGCGCTTGTCGCGGTCGGCGCGCATCTGCTTCTCCATCGAGTCCTGGATCGAGGGCGGCGGGTCGATCGAGCGGAGCTCCACCCGGTTCACCCGGATCCCCCACTTGCCGGTCGCCTCGTCCAGCACGTAGCGGAGCTTCTCGTTGATCTCCTCGCGGCTGGTCAGCGTCTGCTCCAGGTCCATGCCACCGATGATGTTCCGCAGCGTGGTCATGGTCAGCTGCTCGATCGCCTGGATGTAGTTGGAGATCTCGTACGTCGCCCGGACCGGGTCGTTCACCTGGAAGTAGATGACGGAGTCGATCGACACCATCAGGTTGTCCTCGGTGATGACGCCCTGGGGCGGGAACGCCACGACCTGCTCGCGCATGTCGATGGTGTAGCGGACCTTGTCGACGAACGGGGTCAGCAGGTTCAGGCCGGGTTGCAGGCCCACCTTGAACTTCCCGAACCGCTCCACGATGCCCACGGTCTGCTGCTGCACGACCCGGACGGACTTGACCAACGTGACGATCACCAGTAGGGCTACCAGTGCCAGCACGATGAGGAACGCTTCCACGTGATCCTCCACTCAACAGAACTCAGGACGGACAGTCTTACCTATCGACGGGCCAGTGCCCACCCCGGTTCCGTCCCGATCCAGCTAGCTGACCAGGCAATATTCTCGAGGTGGGACGAGGCGCCGACGGCACGATGTCCCTATAGGCGAGAGTACTTCGGCCCCGGGCCCGCTCAAGCGAGGTCAGCGGGCGTGGCGCCGGGTCAGCGGGGTGGTTCGGGGTCGTCGGACTGGCCGAGCTCCGGCAGGCGGTGGCCGAGGGGTTCGCCGATCGGATAGACCACCGCGGTCGCGCCGTCGATCATCATCACCTCGACCCGAGTGCCAGGCGGAATGGTGGAGACCTCGTCGTACGGGCGGGCCGTCCAGAGCTCGCCACCCAGCTTGACCGAGCCGCCGCCGTCGGGGTGGATCTCCTTCACCACCACACCGGTGCGGCCGATCTCGTGTTGCGAACCAGTCTTCAGATCGACCCCGTGATGGATCTTGCGCACCAGCAGCGGCCGGATGGCGGCCAGCATCGCGGCCGAGGTGATCAGCCCGATGACGATCTGCAGCCACAACAACCCCGGGAAGAACGCCCCCACCCCGGCGGCGGTCAGTGCTCCGGCCGCCAGCATCAACAAGGTGAAGTCGAGCGACGCGAGCTCGGCAAGACCGAGCACCACCGCGATCCCGAGCCAAGCCGCCCAGACGTTGTCCCGCAGCCAATCCATCATCTGCCAAGCCTATCCGCCATCGGGCCCTACAACAGGCCCGCGAACCTCTCGGACGCGCCGCCCCCTCCCCCGGACCCACTCTTACGTCCGAAGGGACGTGGGGCAGGACCCTCGGTCCTTCGGACGTAAGCGAATCGTTAGAGGGCGCGGGCGGTGTAGCGGCCTTCTCGGTGGTCGAGGGAGAGGGCGAGGTCGAAGGTTTCGCTGAGGGTCTGGGCGGTGAGGGCCTCGGTGATCGGGCCGGCGGCGATCACGTGACCCTGTTTGAGCAGCAGGGCGTGGGTGAAACCGGGCGGGATCTCCTCGACGTGATGGGTGACCAGGACCATCGCCGGGGAACCTTCGGCGGTCGCGATCGAGCTGAGCGAGCGGACCAGTTGTTCGCGGCCGGTGAGGTCGAGACCGGCGGCCGGTTCGTCGAGGAGCATCAGTTCGGGGTCCGTCATCAGGGCCCGGGCGATCTGGACGCGTTTACGCTCGCCCTCCGACAAGGTCCCGAAGGTGCGTTCGCTGAGGTGACCGATCCCGAGTTCCGTCAGCAGTACCTTGGCCCGTTGGTGGTCCTGCTCGTCGTACTCCTCGCGCCACCGGCCCAGTACGGCGTACGAGGCGGAAACGACCACATCGGAGACCCGCTCGGACCGGGGCAGGCGATCGGCGAGGGCGGCGCTGGTGAGGCCGATCCGCGGCCGGAGCTCGAACACGTCGACCGCGCCGAGCACCTCGCCGAGCAGTCCGGCGACCCCCTCGGTCGGGTGCATCTGCGCCGCGACGATCTGCAACAGGGTGGTCTTACCGGCGCCGTTGGGGCCGATGATCACCCAACGGTCGGCCTCGTCGACGGTCCAGTCGATGTTGTCCAGCAGGCGTGCGCCACCGCGGACGATCGTGACACCGGCCAGCTCCACCACTGCAGTCATGGACCAAAACCTACGTGGTCGCTCCTGCCGATCCGCCATGACCCTGCTGATGTGTGAGGCGCCGCCGCGGGGTGGGACACTGACGGGCGTGCTGACCACTGCCGCCTCGGTCCGTTTCACCGTCTGGACGAACGCCATGCTGACCGGCGCGTGCGATCCCGACACCGCCGCGCACCAGATCCTCGGCGACGACGTCGGCCATCACGTAGCCGGGCTCGCCGCCCATCCGGCGCCTGCCACCTTGCCCGTAGCCCTCAACCTGCTGCGTGCCGCCGGAGCCACCGAGGCACACCTGGCGCTGCCGATCCCGGGTCATCCGATCGGGCTGGCCGGACCACCCCCGTTCAACGAGGCAGCGCTGGAGTCGGGCGAGGCCGTAGTACTGAGTGGGGCTGAGCTCGGACTGGTTCCCGCGTACGTCGGACCTGCCGTGCAGTGGACTGTGTTACCAGCGACCAGCCCGAAGCCGGCGGACCTCGGCGAGGCCGACCGGGGACTCCGCGCCGCCCTGATCGAGGCGGCCGAATCCCTGGCCGCGCTGGATGTGGCGAAGTGGAAGCCGGAGGTCGCCGACGCGCTGATCGACATCCGCCGGATCGGGTCGGGCAAGGGCGATGACCTTGCCCCCGGCTACGAACCGCGGGCGGTGAAGGCCGCCGCGACCGCCCGGCGCTGCCTGGCGATCGCGGATGCGGCTCTGGAGGACGACGGCAACGCGCTGACCGGCGCCGACGCGGACGCCCGCCGCCGTACGCTGCAGGATCTCGCCGCCGCGGCGCGGCGCGCGTTGGTGGCAGCATGTGGACCGCCCACCTCCCGTTAACCCGGTTTCGGTAGCGTCTGCCTTGTCATGACTGGACAGGCTGAGCACGAGACGCCCCCTTTGGATCGCCCCACGTTGCTGGTCACGTTGACCGGTACGGACCGCCCGGGCCTGACTTCCGCAGTCCTGTCGATGCTCGCGACCAACGGACTCGACGTGATCGACGCCGAGCAGGTCGTACTGCGAGGCCACCTGGTGCTCGGGGTCCTGCTGACGGCACCGCGGGATCACAAGGAGCTGAAGAAGTCCCTCAAGCAGCTCGCCGACAACCTCGACGTCGAGATCGAGGTCAAGAAAGGGTTCGGCGACAACGAGCCGCGGCGCAAGGGCCGGACCCAGGTCACCGTGATCGGCAGTCCGCTGACGGCCAAGGGGTTCGCCGCCATCGCCGGGCGGATCGCGGACACCGGTGCGAACATCGACCGGATCAGCCGGATGGCGCGCTATCCGGTCACCGCGATGGAGATCGCCGTGTCCGGTGCGGATCCGGACTCACTGCGTACGGTGCTCGCGCTCGAAGGGGTGACCCAGGGCCTGGACGTCGCAGTACAGGCGGGTGGTCTGTATCGGCGGGCGAAGCGGCTGATCGTGATGGATGTGGACTCGACCCTGATCCAGGGCGAGGTGATCGAGATGCTCGCCGCGCACGCGGGCCGGCTCGAGGAGGTCGCCGCCGTCACGGAGCAGGCGATGCGTGGTGACCTCGACTTCGCCGACTCGCTGCGGCAGCGGGTAGCGACGCTCGAAGGGTTGCCCGCCTCGGCCTTGGACGAGGTGTTCGAGGCGATCGAGTTGGCGCCTGGGGCTCGCACGCTGGTCCGGACGCTGAAGCGGCTCGGGTACCAGTTCGCGATCGTGAGTGGCGGGTTCAGCCAGATCACGGACAAGCTCGCCGCCGACCTCGGCATCGACTTCGCCGCGGCGAACGTGCTGGAGATCGTGGACGGCAAGCTGACCGGCAAGGTAGTCGGCGACATCGTGGACCGGGCCGGCAAGGCGACTGCCCTGCGACGGTTCGCGGAGTCCTCGCAGACGCCGCTGTCCCAGACGGTGGCGATCGGGGACGGCGCGAACGACCTCGACATGCTCGCGGCGGCCGGCCTCGGCATCGCCTTCAACGCCAAGCCGGTCGTCCGCGCGGCCGCGGACACCCATCTGAGCGTGCCGTACCTCGACACGATCCTCTACCTGCTCGGCATCTCCCGCGAAGAGGTCGAAGCCGCGGACGCGGACGCCTGAGCAGTCCGGTGGAGGCAGCCACCGTGGGAAGCCGCTCAAGGGATAAGCGTGACCGCCATCCCGACCAGGAAAACTCCAAGTATCAGACCGAGCAGCACCTTGATCACAGAACGCCAGTACTTGACTAGCAGTACTCCGATGAACAGACCCAGAACTGGCTCGTCTTTGATCACAGTCAACAAAACCCGCAGAACTGACATCGCCTGCCTCCTTAGGGCGGACCGCTGAACACAGTTCTGGTCAGCGTTCTCGGCGACCGCGGCTCTTGCGAGGTGCCTAGGTAGCCTTGATATAAGTAGACGGACAAGACGCGCGCATCACCAGGGACGGAAGAGCGACTGAGGTCGCCAAAGGCTGCCATTGAAGTGGTACCGGACTCGTACGGAACCAGGAATGAAGCCAGTGTGAGCGTGGCGATCCCGGGTCCACCGAAGCGGGCCGCAGGCTCCAACGATCAGTCGGATGCAAAGCGGACTTTCTTCAGGTGAAGTCTTTCAATAATTCCTTCAACAGGAGTATCGTTACCCGATTCGGTGTCATCCAGTAGAGCGCTGGAGTCGACGCGCGGTATTGATCAAGCGCCAATGACCAATACTGATTCACCTTTGAGATGTCCCGCTGCAGGCCGGATAGAGTCGGCGGCATAGGAACAAGAGAGTATTCGACTTCCTCTGCAGACATCGAGGTCTGCCGTATCACTAGGCTAACAGTCGAATCCAACGAGCTGGGTATGTCACCATGACCGCAGATAATCTCAAGTTCGTCCGTACCACCCGGTAGGTCAAGTATCACCAACTCGAGAGCAGGCGAGCAATCCAGCATGTAGAGCATATCTTCTATTATCGCCCGCACTGCCGATCGACTCTTCGTTGTCAGGAAGTGAAGGAACGTCTGCTTTACGAGTACGATCTTGTATCGCTTCGAGCCCTCCAAGGCCAGCCGTCGCGAATAATCACGATAGTCAGCTACGAACGATATAAATGTCTCGAAATCATCCTCCTCTAATCCCATGCCGGTCGCCCATCGGACAATCTCCTCGCGATCTAAGAAAATCACCGGCGGCTCGGCGAGGATAGCCATCTCGAGGGCTGGCAAACTACGCTCTAGGGCGAAGATGTACGCGAATGCCGGCGCATTCTTCAATTGCAGGACGCCAGGTAGCCTCATAAGGCTCTCGATATCACTCGGTAGAGAGTCGATAAACCGCGACAGTGAACTGCTCCCCAGAACATCATTGAACCGACCAATATCCGACTCTCGCAGATCTATTACTGACGCAAAGCAGGACGCAGCCAACTCATCGTCATTGAAGCACTGAACGAGAAGATGCTCAAGCTCGATGCCGAGAGTCATTGCGATCAATTCGAGCGCGAAATACTTCCTCGGCGGCCGGCGCACGGGCAGCGGTCGAGCTCTCCGTTCAGATTCCAATATCCGCACGGTATCGACGGAAACCGTCATGTCCGGAACGAGCATGCCTGCTCGTTCAGCAAGTTTTTCCTGACTAAGACCCTTGGCGTGCCGCAGTCGCCGGATTGTGCGGGCAAGCTTTTGCGGTCCGCTGATTGGACCGTTTTCCCCCACGTTCTCCACGATAGCCCTGCGCGGCCTTGCCAACCGTCCTGTCGCGCGCCGCAAAACCAGAGATGGCGAGCGGCCGAGTGGCTTGAGAGGCAACGCCCGACAGCCAGGTTGCTATCGACTGTGACGAACCGTTGACACAAGGACATGAGAGCGCTCTCATAGACGCACTTCTCACTGTCGGCGTCGATCTGGTGACGGCGCCGGCCCTGACCGTGGAGGTCGTCATGAGTTCCCGCCCGAACCAACCATCCACTCGTCGCCGAACCATCCTGAGCGCTCTGCTCGCGCCGATCCTGGTCGCCGTTCCCCTGACGATCGCGGCCCAGGCCAGCGTGCCACCCCCGGCTCCCGGCTGGACCACGGTCTGGAGCGACGACTTCAACGGCGCGAACGGCTCGCTGCCGTCCAGCGCGAACTGGATCATCGACACCGGCCACGGCTATCCCGGCGGCCCCGGGAACTGGGGTACCGGCGAGATCCAGAACTACACGAACAGTCCGAACAACCTCGCGCTCGACGGAACGGGGAACCTGCGGATCACCCCGCGACGGGACGGCGCCGGCAACTGGACGTCCGGCCGGATCGAGACCCAGCGCGCCGACTTCAAGGCACCGGCCGGCGGCGTGGTCGCGATCGAGGGCCGGATCCAGATGCCCAACGTGACGGGCAACGCGGCCCTCGGGTACTGGCCGGCGTTCTGGGCACTCGGCCAGCCGTACCGGGGCAACTACTGGAACTGGCCGGGCATCGGCGAGTTCGACATCATGGAGAACGTCAACGGGATCAACTCCGTCTGGGGCGTGCTGCACTGTGGCGTGAACCCGGGTGGTCCGTGCAACGAGACCAGCGGGATCGCCGCCAACCGCGCCTGCCCGGGTACCAGTTGCCAGGCCGGGTTCCACACGTACCGGTTCGAGTGGGACACCAGCATCTCGCCGAACCAGTTCCGCTGGTACGTCGACGGCACGCAGTTCCACTCGGTCAGCCAGGGTCAGCTTCCGGCCGACACGTGGGCGAACATGACCTCGCACGCGGGCTACTTCATCCTGCTCAACGTCGCGATGGGCGGCGCCTTTCCTGACGCCCTGAACGGCCCCACACCACGAGCCGAGACTGTGCCGGACCGCCCGATGCTGGTCGACTACGTGGCAGTGTCGACGCGAGGTGGCGGCACCCCACCCACTACTCCCCCGACCACTCCTCCCACGAACCCGCCCGGTGGCGGCGGTAGCGCGTACAGCACAATCCAGGCCGAGTCGTACACCCAGCAAGGCGGAACCACCCTGGAGACCACCTCGGACTCCGGTGGCGGGCAGAACCTCAGGCAGTTGGGCAACGGCGACTGGGCTCTGTATCCGGGCGTCGACTTCAGTAGTTCAGCGGCACATCAGTTCGTTGGCAGGGTTGCGTCCGGAGCCGCGGGTGGCGTCAGCGGGCTGGTCGAAGTACGGCTGGACAACAGGTCGAATGCGCCGATCGGCAGCTTCGCCGTCGCGAATACCGGCGGCTGGCAGAGCTGGCGAAGTGTGCCGGCCAACATCAGCGCGGTGACCGGCGTCCACGACGTCTACCTGACCTTCACCAGCGGCCAGCCGGCCGACTTCGTCAACGTCAACTGGTTCACCTTCGGCCACTGACGCAAGCTGATGCCGGGCCGCACTGGCCCGGCACCGGCCTTGTACTACGCGATCTCGGCCGCAGGTGGTGCGGCGATCGTGACCGGTGTGCCGAAGTTGCTGAAGTCGGCGATCACCTTGGCGGTTCCCTGCTCGAAGTCGAGTCTGATCGGCAGGTTGTCCTTGTCGATCGTGACCTTCGCAGTCAGGCCCGTCAGCTTCTGCTGCGCCACAGTCTCGGCAGTGAGGTACTCGCCGAGTGCCTTGGCCGCGGAGGCCTTCGGCAGGTCGATCGTCATCAGGTACTCGGTCGTGCCGGCCGTCGCCCCCGGCGCCGACGTGAAGTTGGTGGCGTAGGACGCGCCCCCGATCAGCTCATAGGTCATCGTCTGCACCAGGAGCATCCTGATCATCACACCGCTCAGCGCGGCCATGGGATCCTGGACCACTGTCGGGTCGTACTTCGCCCACGGCTTCTTCGGGTCGTCGCTGATGGCTCCGCCCTTGCCATACAGCTGCCCGCCCACTCGTACCACGGAGTTGCCCTCGCCGGAGCCCGCCACGTCTGCTGTCGCACCGGACAGCTTGACGTCCGTGGTGAACGTCGCGGGTGCGCCCTCGTCGGTGGTGACCGTGACCACCCGGAAGGTGCCCTTCGCCTTCAGTGCTTCCTGCACCTTCGGGGCGAAGTCGGCCTGCGTCAGCGTGACTGGAGTAGTGGGCGATGAGCCGGAGCTCGCATCGTCGGAGCCGCCGCAGCCGGCCGCGAGCAGCATTGCTCCGGCGGCGATGAGGGGCATCAATAGCTTCTTCACAGCGCGAATGATGCCATCAGCAACGGCCGAACCCTGTCCGAACTGCAGCTTCCTGCAATGGCGTCGTAGTGTCTGGGAGGTGAGAGCTCTTACCAAGGCGGGGTCATCTGTCACGCTGACGACCGTCGCCGGGCCGAGGCCGCTTCCGGATCAGGCAGTGGTGCGCGTGCGGGCGTTCTCGCTGAACCGAGGCGAGGTAGTTGATCTCGCCGGGTTGCCCGACGGGTCTCTGACCGGCTGGGACGTGGCGGGGGTTGTCGAAGTACCGGCAGTTGATGGCACCGGTCCGGACGTGGGTGCCCGAGTGGTGGGGTTGGTACGACGGGGTGCGTGGGCTGAGCTCGTGTCCGTGTCCACTTCGTGGATGGCGGTGCTGCCGGACGCGGTTCCCGACGTTCAGGCCGCGACCTTGCCGACTGCCGGGCTGACCGCCTTGCGCTCGCTGGAGATTGGCGGGTTGTTGCTTGGGAAGCGGGTGCTGGTGACGGGAGCCGGCGGTGGGGTTGGCCGCTTCGCGACCCAGCTCGCTCACGCAGCCGGCGCACACGTCACAGCATTCGTCCGTACTGCGGTTCAAGTGCCTGGTGCCGATGTGGTCGCGCAGAAGATCGAAGGTGACTACGACCTGATTGTGGACGCCGTCGGAGGAGCCGTCTTCGGGCAGTCCATCGAACACCTGAGACCTCGCGGCGTCGTGGTGAACCTTGCGACGCCCGACCCGGCCCAGCCGGTGAGCTTCCGGCCCGGCCTGTTCGACCGCTCGGCCGGAGCGCGGATCTACACCCTCAACACCTTCGACGAGCTGACCGCCCACGGCAGCGGGACCGCTGATCTGACCCGTCTCGTTCAGCTGGTCGCCGCGGGTCGGCTGGACGGGCAGGTGGGGCTGCAAGCCTCGTGGCGGGACGCTCCGAGCGCGATCAAGGGTCTCCTGGGGCGCAAGATCGCTGGGAAGGCTGTCCTGCACGTCGACTGACCCCTGTGGGCCGGTAATGGGGCTGTCGCGGCATTGAGCACCTATTCTTCGGCTATGTCTGAACAGCAGGGTGGGGTGACGACGAGCGGGCCGGGGGCCTTGTTCGCCATCGGTGGTGCCGAGGACAAGCTGAAGAAGCGGACAGTCCTGCAGGAGTTCGTCGAGGCCGCCGGCGGCTCGAAGGCGCGGATCGTGGTCATCCCGACAGCCTCCGCGCTCGGGCACGACGTGGTCGACGTGTACTCCGCGCTGTTCGCGGCGCTCGGAGCCGCCACCGTGGTCGGAGTACGGCCCGAGAACCGCGAGGACGCCGACGACCCCGCCTTCATCGAGCCGCTGAACGAGGCCACCGGCATCTTCATGACCGGCGGCAACCAGCTGAAGCTGAGCAGCGTGGTCACCGGTACTGCGTTCGGCCGGGCCGTGACCGCGGCGCATTCGCGCGGTGCCGCCGTCGGTGGCACCTCGGCCGGGGCGAGCATCCTGGCCGAGCACATGATCGCGTTCGGGCGGTCCGGTGCCACCCCGCGACAGCGGATGAGCCAGCTGGCCGGCGGACTCGGTCTGGTCCAGGGCGCGATCGTGGACCAGCACTTCGCCCAGCGGAACCGGTACGGTCGGCTGCTGTCCCTGGTGGCACAGTCCCCCGGACTGCTCGGGATCGGCGTGGACGAGGACACCGCGGCCGTAGTACGGGGGTCTCATCTGGAGGTCGTCGGGCGGGGCGCGGTGACGATCTTCGACGGCAGCCGGATCACCTCGAACGCGCACTACGCCTCCCGGTCCGAGGCGATCCTTGCCTCAGGCGTCGTGTTGCACGTGCTGCCGGCGACCGCGACCTTCGACCTGAAGGCCCGCGTGCTGCTGTCCTACGGGCCCCAACCGCCGGCCGAGGAACTGGCCGAGCTCCAGGCCGCCGAGGCGGATCTGCGCAAGCTGACCAAGGAGATCGCGGCGGAGGGCGTGTCACCCGCGTACTACGCCGAGCACAAGCGCCGGGCTGTCCGGCGTACCGCCAAGACGACGGCCAAGAAGGCCGCTGCGAAGAAGACCACGCTCAAGCCCAAGTCCCGGGCTTCGGCGGCCGGTGAGTCCAGACCGGAGGCGACCGAGCCGTTGAGCGCGGGCGCCGAACTCAGCCGACCAGACACCCAGCCGCCGCGACCAGACAGTGGGCCCGAATGACCGCTACCGCCGCAACCCAGGGAACGCCCAGCCCCGACCTCAAGATCATCGAGACGCGGGTCTACCGCGGGCCGAACGTCTGGAGTTACGAGCCGGCCATCCATCTGGTCGTCGACCTGGGCTCGCTGGAGAACTTCCCGTCCAACACGATCGACGGGTTCACCGAACGGCTGCTGGAATACCTCCCCCGGCTGGACCAGCACCACTGCTCGCGCGGCCGTCGCGGCGGTTTCATCGAGCGGCTGCAGGAGGGCACCTGGCTCGGCCACATCGCCGAGCACGTCTCGCTGCAACTGCAGCAGGAGGCCGGCCATGACCTGCGGCGCGGCAAGACCCGCCAGGTCAAGGGCGTGCCGGGCCGCTACAACATCATCTACTCGTACGCCGATGAGGCGGTCGGCCTGGCCGCCGGGGAACTCGCCGTCCGGTTCGTGAACCACCTGGTGCAGCCGGATCCGTCGTTCGACTTCACCACCGAGCTGGAGAAGTTCATCCGGCAGGCGGAGCGGACCGCGTTCGGCCCGTCCACCCAGGCGATCGTGGACGAGGCGGTGTCCCGCGACATCCCGTGGATCCGGCTGAACAAGTTCAGTCTGGTCCAGCTCGGGCAGGGCGTGCACGCTAAACGGATCCGGGCCACGATGACCTCGGAGACCGGCTCGATCGCCGTGGACGTTGCCAGTGACAAGGACCTGACGACCCGGCTGCTCGCCTCGGCCGGACTGCCGGTGCCGCGGTCGGACTCGGTCCGCACTGTCGACGATGCGGTCGCCGTGGCGAACAAGATCGGCTATCCGGTGGTCTGCAAGCCGCTCGACGGCAACCACGGCCGCGGGGTGTGCCTGAACCTGCAGGACGCGGACGCAGTACGGGAGGCGTTCCCGATCGCGGAGGAGCAGTCGAAGCGTGGTTCGGTGATCGTCGAGAACTTCGTGGTCGGCAAGGACTACCGCTGCCTGATCATCAACGGGCGGATGGAAGCCATCGCCGAGCGGGTCCCGGCGCATGTCGTCGGCGACGGCGTGCACACCGTCGCCGAACTGGTCGACATCACCAACGCGGATCCGCGGCGAGGCGTCGGGCACGAGAAGATCCTGACCCGGATCACAGTGAACGCGGCCGCTCGCGAACTCGTCCGGACCCAGGGCTTCGAGCTGGACGACGTGCCGCCCGAGGACGTCACAGTGAAGCTGACGCTGACCGGCAACATGTCCACCGGTGGGATCTCGATCGACCGGACCTTCGAGGCGCACCCGGAGAACGTCGAGATCGCCGAGGAGGCCGCCCGGATGATCGGGCTGGACATCGCCGGCATCGACTTCATCTGCCCGGACATCACCCAGCCGGTGCGCGAGACCGGCGGCGCGATCTGCGAGGTGAACGCCGCCCCTGGGTTCCGGATGCACACGAACCCGACGATCGGCGACCCGCAGTACATCGCGAAACCCGTGGTGGACATGCTGTTCCCGCCGGGGGCGACCAGCCGGATCCCGATCGTCGCGGTGACCGGGACGAACGGCAAGACCACCACGTCGCGGATGATCAGCCATGTCTTCAAGGGGATGGGCCGCAAGGTCGGGATGACCTCGACCGACGGCATCGTGATCGACGAGCGGCTGGTGATCCGGTCGGACGCGTCGGGGCCGAAGTCGGCGCGGATGGTGCTGCAGAACCCGCGGGTCGACTTCGCCGTGTTCGAGGTGGCTCGCGGCGGGATCCTGCGGGAGGGCCTCGGTTACGAGCGCAACGACGTGGCCGTGGTGCTGAACATCCAGCCGGACCACCTGGGCCTGCGAGGCGTCGACACGCTCGACCAACTGGCCGACGTGAAGGCCGTGCTGGTGGAGGCGGTGCCGCGCAACGGCTTCGCAGTACTGAATGCCGACGATCCGCTGGTGCGCAAGATGCGGCGGAAGTGTTCGGGCGAGGTGGTGTGGTTCAGCATCTCCGAGCCGGGCAGCGAGGTCCGCGAGTACATCGAGGGACACTGCCGGCGCGGTGGCCGGGCGGTCGTGCTCGACCGGTCGGACCTCGGCGACATGATCATCATGAAGCACGGCCGGCGGTCGATGCAGCTGGCCTGGACACACTTGCTGCCGGCAACGTTCGCGGGCCGGGCGATGATGAACGTGCAGAACGCGATGGCCGCGGCCGCCGCCGCGTTCGCCGCCGGCGCTCCCCTGCACGACATCCGGCAGGGCTTGCGGACGTTCAGTACTTCGTACTATCTGTCGCCCGGGCGGCTCAACGAGATCGAGGTCGACGGCCGGACGGTGATCGTCGACTACTGTCACAACGCGCCCGCGATGCGGATGCTCGGCGACTTCGTGGACAAGCTGGGCGAGAGCCTCGGCGCGTCCTCGGATCTCGGCCGGCCGTCGCGGATCGGCGTGATCGCGACCGCGGGTGACCGGCGGGACGACGACATGCGCGAACTCGGCGAGATCGCCGCCCAGCACTTCGATGTGGTGATCGTCCGGGAAGACATCCGGCTGCGCGGCCGCAAACGCGGTGACTCCGCCGAACTGATCACCGAGGGCGTGCGGTCCGCGATGGAGAACGGCGCGCGGTGCCGTCAGGTCGAGACGGTGCTCGAAGAACTGAGCGCGGTGCGGCACGCGCTGGTTCGGTCGAATCCAGGCGACCTGGTCGTGCTGTGCGTGGACCAGCATCAGTCGGTACTGGCCGAGCTGGAATCCGTGTCCCACCTGGCCCAGGCCGGGGCCCGGTCCGGCGACGAGGGTGGCGACCCCGACTTCGTCCAGCCGGACGAAGAACCCACCGAAACAGAGTGACGAGCTGCAAAGCCGACCGCGTGGACAGCGGCTTTGCAGCATCGTCGGCAGAGCGCAGAAGTCAAAGTTTGCTTTACTTCCACGGAAGATGCCCACGTCGAACTAAAGCTTGCTTGTCATTATGAGCCGACGATCCGGCGACCCGACCGGCCGCTGCCGCCTCGTTCGACCGATAGCGGCCTGCAGAGCGCTATCGGCCGCAGAGCCTGGCATCGGCCGGCAGCGCTACCGGTCGACTGCCGCGTCGTTCGACCGATAGCCGCCTGTAAGGCGCTATCCATCGTGAAGCCCGGCATCGGCCGGGCCGATCACCGCCCGGTCCACCAGGTGGTGCACTGGGACCACCAGGTGGACCGCAGCCCGTGGGCGAGTCGTGTGGATCGGTGATCGGGTCGGCGCTCGGACAGAACTCGGGACCTCGGACACCCAACGGAGACCGCGGACAAGGTATTTCGTGTCCGAGCCCCCCATTTCCTGTTCAAGGTCGCCAGTTCGTCCCCGAAACCAGCTCGCCGCCAACCGAGAGGCAGGCGGACCGGCCGGCGCGGCTCAGGCGGATCCAGGTGCTGCCTCGACCGTGGAACCACCCGCACCTGTGGCCATACTCCCCAGCGGCTCCGGGACAGCTGCGTCCTTCCCTGGTCGAGGTGCTGGGTGTCATCCCTGAAGGAGTCGAGCTCGCTCGATCCCCGAAGGGGACGCCGAAGGCGCTCTTGATACCCAGCACCTCGACTGGCACACTCCCGCAGCCCGGCGACGCGAACCACCCACACCAATGAACCCGCGAACCACCCGGCGCCCCTGCCGGACCGACCACCCGAACGTCAAACCCAACCTTCCACAACCCGTCAAAAGGGCCCACTCACCGGCTTTCCGGGCTCCCGGGAACTTGGGTCGCCGATGTCTCGTTGGCCTGTCCGTGAAGACGAAACTGCTCACGGCCATGGTTGCCGTCGCTCTCCCCCTGTTGGTCTCCTCCTGTGGTTCGGAGGAGAAGGCGCCGGTGACCCAGGCCGCCGCCAGTACGCCGGGCGTCATCGTCGAGGATGCCTGGGTGCGCTCGACCGCGGGCGCCAAGGACACCACAATGACGGCCGCGTTCATGTCGCTCACCAATCCGGGCGACACGGACATCAAGTTGACCTCGGCAACGTCTCCGGCGGCTGGTCTGGTCCAGCTGCACGAGATGGCGATGAAGGACGGCAAGATGGTGATGCAGGAGAAGGCCGGTGGGATCAACGTCCCGGCCGGATCGCACGCGCACCTTGCTCCCAGTGGCGATCACGTGATGCTGATGGAGTTGAAGCAAAGCCTGAAGCCGGGTGACGAGCTGCCGTTGACGTTGAAGTTCTCCGACGGCAGCACCCACGACCTGACCCTGCCGGTGAAGGCGTTCACCGAGGAGGAAGAGCACTACCACCCGACACCCACGCCGACGCCGGCCTCGAGCACGACCCCGACGCCGGCCTCTTGACCGGTCGGCCGTCAAGACGGCAGCTCTTCGGTTATGCCGGTGCTGCCGCCGCGGGCGCCGCCATCACGGGCGGCGTCGTCGCCGGCGACTTCGCTGCGCTCGGCAAAGACAACGGCAACGGCAACGGCTCCGGCAACGGTCCCGCTGTACTTGCCGCTGACATCGATTCCTACGGCGACCACCAGCCGGCCGTTGCGGCTCCGTCTCCGAAGCACGCGGAATTGGTCGCGCTGAATCTGCTCGGTGGCACTGACAAGGCTGCGCTCGGGCGGTTGATGCGGCTCTGGACTGCCGACATCGTTGCCCTGGGCGCCGGTCGTCCCGCGCCCGGAGACACCGCTCCGGAACTCGCCGTTCCAGGGGTCGCTCTGACGGTCACGGTCGGACTGGGGCCGCGGATCTTCATTCTGCCCGGGCTCACGTCGTTCAAGCCTGGTGGCCTCGACGATCTTCCGGTGATGTCGCACGATCGGCTGGACCCTGCCTGGTCCGGCGGCGACCTCCTGCTCCTGGTGGGAGCCGATGATGCGGTGAGCGTCGTCCACGCAGTACGGCGGCTGGTGGCTGATGCGGCGCCGTTCGCCAAGCCGGCATGGCGGCAGACGGGGTTCTGGAACGGAACGGGTCCCGACGGCACGCCGGTGACCGGGCGGAACCTCTTCGGTCAAGTGGACGGCTCCGGTAACCCAGCACCCGGTACGCCGGACTTCGACACGACGGTGTGGTCCGCAGACGGGCCGGCGTGGTTCCGCGGCGGGACGACCCTCGTGGTCCGGCGGATCAGGATGAACCTCGATACCTGGGACGAGCTGACCCGGTCCGAGCAGGAACGCGCGGTCGGCCGGAAGCTGTCGAACGGAGCGCCGCTGACCGGGGCAACCGAGCGCGACGAGCTGGACCTCGAGAAGCGGGACGCCGACGGTCGCCTGGTGATCGCCGAGAACGCCCATGCCCGGCTCTCGCACCACAGCGAGAACGACGGCCGAAGGATCTTCCGCAAAGGGCTGAACTACGTGCAGGACACCGGAGCCACCCGCGAGAGCGGCCTCATCTTCCTCAGCTACCAGGCGGATGTAGCCGGGCAATTCCTCCCGCTGCTGGCCCGCCTTGATGCCGCGGACGCCCTCAACGAGTGGACCACCACCATCGGCTCCGCGGTCTTCGCCATCCCACCCGGCTTCCGCGAAGGCGGCTGGGTCGCGCGGGAACTGCTGGAGTGAGATCGCTCTCTTCATCTCGCGGCAACGAGTGGGCAACAGGTCGCTGCCAGCCTTGAGGGTATGGAACAACTGCGGAGATCTGTCACCGCCGGGATGGCGTGCGACGTCTGCGGGCGGTTGCCCCATCCACACCGCCTCCGACTGACACTGGCCAAGCTGGCGGCCGTTCTACCTGTCGAACTCGCTCTCCATGCGGGAGTGATCGCGCTGCACCCGCCGTACCTGCTGACTGTCGTGGCGCTCGCCGTGACCACCACTGCGCTGGTGATCTGGGTGGTCGAGCCTTCGACCATGAGGTTGCTGCGACGGTGGCTGCATGCGCCCGGTCATCTCCTCCGCGATCACACCCACGAGACGATCAGCCAGGCCCCGTCGCTGTGGCGGATCCGGGTGACGCTCGAGGATCAGGCCGGCGAGCTCGAACGCCTGACTCATCGGCTGGCGGAGCTCGAGGCGAACATCCTCGACCTGGAGGTCCACCCGGTCCACGACGGCGTGCGGGACGAACTGGTGGTGTCGACGCCGGATGTCATCGCCGCCGACGACCTGCTGAGCGCAGTACGGGCGGCTGGTGGGCGGGAGGCGCATGTCTGGCCGACCACCGCGCTGGCGCTGGTCGACGGTCAGACGGAGGCGTTGAACCTCTCTGCTCGCGTGGTCGCCGATCCGGCCGAGTTGCCGCATGCCGTCGCCGAACTGCTCGGCGCACGAGTCGTCACGGATCGGCTAGCAGTGACTGCGGGGCGCCTGCCCGCGGACGGGACGATGCTGAAGATTCCGTCGCCCTGGAGCGGTCTCATCCTCTTCACGCGGCCCGGTGAGCCGTTCACCCCGGCCGAGTCAGCCCGGGCACACCGGCTCGCGCAGATTGCGGAGATTGCGCTTGCCTTGCAGGGAGATTCGTCAGCCGACCGGCTCGCGGCGGGGTAGCAGGCGGCGCTTGGGCTCTTCGCGGTCGATCCAGTCGAGGTCGTCCGAGAGCACAGCGTCGTTGCCGCGGTCGTCGTGCCGGGCCGGCGGCGGAGGGGGCGGTGGCAGGGCGCGAACCTTCAGCGCGACCATCGGGATCGCCAGCAGGACGGCAAGCACCAGCCAGGGCCAGTAGTTCCGCAGCAGCGGCTCGAACGCGTCGAAGAACCCGTCAGTGCCGGCGTTGGCGATCTCATCCATCGAGCCGTTCGTTGCCCCCGCCATCGCCTTGACGCCGTCGACCACAGCGAATGACGCCACGTAGGTCGCTGCCAATGGCAACCAGTAGTACGCCGAGGGCCAGCCGCGCCGCCAGCAAGCGACGTACAGGAGAAGGGCGAGTCCGACGGCGACCAGCAGGCCGTTGAGTTGCCACAGCCAGCGCCAGTTCTCCAGCTCGGCGGCAGGGCGAAGGGCGTACCAGGCGATCGGCAGAGCCAGGCCGAAGGCGGCGACCACCGAGCTTCGGGTGCCCAGGGCACCGAACATCCCGCCAACAGCACTTGCCACCAGCAACGTGATCAGCAAACCCCGCGTATCCAGGGAATGCCCGCTCAATCCCCAGGTGCCGGCGGCAACCACGAGCAGCAGCGGCACGGTGATCCGCAACCGCTGGACCAGCAGCCCCGCCACCACTCCCCCGGCGAAACCACCGAGCACCAGGAGATCGACGCGGGAGTCCACCGCCGGGACGAACGTGGTGGCATCGCCGGGCAGCCCGTCCAGGTAGGTCGGCGCGAAGCCGACCACGAACCAGGCGATCACCGCCGCCGGTACCGACCACAAGTAGCGCATGACACCCCGATCGGCCCCCGACCCGGGAGCCGGGGGTCAGTGCTGTGCTCGCTCGACCTTGCTCTTCAAGGTCTCCGGGTTATCGACGGTAGCTCCCTCGGACCGCAACCAGGCGTCAAGACTCGCCCGATCCTGCAAGGACATCACCGCGACCACATCACCGGGCTGTGCTTCCCCGACCAGGGCCTTCGCCGCGTCGAGCTCGGTCGGGAAGGCCGGTACGTCGTCGACGCCGACCGAGCTGGTCCCTTCCCGGAACACCGCCTCGAGCTCCTCCGGCGGCCGCCCGCGCAGGTATTCGCCCTTGTGCCCGATCACCACCCGGTCCGCGCCCCGGGCCCCGATCGCGCCCATCGCCGAGACCATGTCATCGGACCGGTCACCCGGTGACCCGAGCGCGAGCAGGAGCCGGCCGCCCGGTTCGCGGACCCCGTTCATGATCTCCAGCAGCGCTTCGAGTCCGGCCTCGTTGTGGGCCAGGTCGATCACCACGGTGAACCCGCGAACGGAGTACATGTTCATCCGGCCCGGGTTGTCCTCGTTCGGCGCGAAGCTGCTCAGCCCCTCGATCACCGCGTCCCGCGGCAGGCCGAGTCCCAGTGCGGCCGAGGCGGCGGCGAGCGCGTTCTCGACGTTGTAGTGGGACAGGCCGGACAGGGTCATCGGGACGTCGACGACCTTGAGCAGCGGCTCGGCGTCGCTGTTCTGGTCGAGGACCGTGATGAAGCCGTCCAGCACGGTGGTCGCGCGGCCGCCTTCGTCCAGCACGGTCCGGATCGACGGCGAGTCGGGATCGCGGGAGAACACCCAGCACTTGGCCGGTGACCCCAGCCGCATCCCGAACGTCCGCGGGTCGTCGCCGTTCACCACACACCAGCCGCGCGGCCGGGTGATCTTGGTGATCACCGCCTTCACCTCGGCCAACTGGTCGACGGTATCGATGCCACCCAGGCCGAGGTGGTCGGCCGTGACGTTCGTGACCACGGAGACGTCGTTGTAGGCGACCCCGACACCGCGCCGCAGGATGCCGCCGCGAGCCGTCTCCGTGACAGCCAACTGGACCCCGGGCTGGGCGAGCACCTGCCCGGCACCACTCGGGCCGGAGAAATCGCCGTACTTGACGAGCTCCCCGTCGAAGTACACGCCGTCGGTGCTCGACCAGCCGACGTGCAGGCCGGCGGCCCGGCCGATGTGCGCGATCATCCGCGAGGTCGTGGTCTTGCCGTTCGTGCCGGTGACGGCGACGACCGGGATCTTCGGCCGCAGCGTCGGTGGCGCCTCGCCGGCCGGCTCGTTGCGGACCCGATCGCCGACGGTCGCGACCAGCTCCGGCAGCTCATCGGTGCCGAAGGCATCGACCACCTCGACGATCGCCGCCCCCAGGGCCCTCGCGCGTCCCTCATGAGCCCACGGGAACGCCACCACGAGCCGGTGCACGTCGGACGCCGACCGCACCCGTACGCCGATCCGCCCGATCCCCGCCTCCCGGGCGATCCGCCGGACAATATGCCCGACCACCCGTACTGCGAACCGCTGCCGGAAGCCGGACCCGATCGCGCCCGGCCGGGTGGACCCCAGCCCGAGCGCCGACGCATACGCCTTCGCCTGCGCGGCGGGGGCGTCGATCAGAGCGGTCAGGTCAAGAGTCAGCTTGACCGCGGCACGGCTGAAATACAGGTTGGCCCCGTCCAGAACGCGGAGCTCTACCAAAGAGCTGGACATTGTCGCTAGGCACCCATCGCGTGAAAGCCGCCGTCGACGTGGATGATCTCGCCGGTGGTGGAGGGGAAGAAGTCGCTGAGCAGGCCGACGATGGTCTTGCCGGTCGGCTCCAGGTCGGACGGGTCCCAGCCCAGCGGGGCCCGGTCCAGCCACGGCTCCTCGAACTTCTCGAAGCCCGGGATCGCCTTCGCCGCCAGCGTCTTCAGCGGTCCGGCCGAGACCAGGTTGCACCGGATCCCCTGTGCCCCGAGATCGCGGGCCAGGTACCGCGAGGTCGACTCCAGCGCCGCCTTCGCCACGCCCATCCAGTCGTACCCGGGCCACGCCACGGTCGCGTCGAAGGTCAGCCCGACGACACTGCCGCCCCGGCTCATCAGCGGAGCGCACGTCACCGCCAGAGACTTCAGCGAGTACGCCGAGACGTGCACCGCCTGGGCCACGTCCTCCCATGGTCCCTCGAGGAACTTGCCACCCAGGATCGTCTCGGGATTCCCATAGGCGATCGAGTGCACGACACCGTCGAGGCCGTCCACGTGCTCGCGGATCGCGTCCGGCAGCGCGGCCAGGTGCTCCGCGTTCGTCACGTCGAGCTCGAGCACTGGCGGTTCCACCGGCAGCCGCTTGGCGATCCGCTTGGTGATGCTCAGCGCGCGGCCGAAGTTGGAGATCAGCACGGTGGCGCCTTGTTCCTGCGCCACTTTGGCCGTGGCAAACCCGATCGAGGAGTCGAGCGTGACGCCCGCGACCAGGATGCGCTTGCCGTCGAGGATGCCCACGGGCACTGCCTTTCTAGAAAGTGTGAGGGGCCTAGTGGCCCATGCCGATGCCGCCGTCGACCGGGATCACCGCGCCGGTGATGTAGCCGGCCTCGTCCGACGAGATCCAGCGGACCGCCTGGGCGATCTCCTCGGTCCGGGCGAACCGGCCGAGCGGGATCTGGCTCAGGTACTGCTTCTGGGTCTCCTCCGGCAGCACCGCGGTCATGTCGGTCTCGACGAAGCCGGGCGCGATCACGTTCGTGGTGATGCCGCGGCTGCCGAGCTCGCGAGCCATCGACCGGGCCATCCCGATCAGGCCGGACTTGCTGGCGGCGTAGTTCACCTGGCCGGGCGAGCCGAGCAGGCCGACGACCGAGGAGATGAAGACGATCCGGCCCCGGCGCAGCCGGAGCATCCCCTTGGCCGCCCGCTTGGCGACCCGGAACGAGCCGGTCAGGTTCGTCTGGATGACCGCGTCCCAGTCGTCGTCGGACATCCGCAGCAGCAGCGTGTCGCGGGTGATGCCGGCGTTGGCGATCAGCACCTCGACCGGCCCGTGCTCGGCCTGGATCGTCTCGAACGCCGCCTCGACCTGCTCGGCGTCGGTGACGTCACACTTCACCCCGAGGAACCCCTCGGGCGGTTCACCGCTGCGATAGGTCACGGCGACCTGGTCGCCCGCCTCCTTGAAGGCGGTAGCGATGGCCAGGCCGATGCCCCGGTTGCCACCGGTGACCAGTACCGATCTCGACACGTTGGCGTCTCCTCACTGAAGTGGACGGCTCACTGCCGCACGAACGGTACCGCCTAGGAGTCTTCGAGCCGGAAGCCGACCTTGAGACCGACCTGGTAGTGGTCGATCGCGTTGTCGACGATGTGGCCGCGGATCTGGGTCACCTCGAACCAGTCCATGTGCCGGAGGGTCTCCCCGGCACGGGTGATGGCGTTGCCGATCGCCTGGTCGACGCCCTCCTTCGACGTGCCCACGATCTCGGTCACCCGGTAGGTCCGATCAGTCATCGCAGTTCTCCTTCGTCGCCATGGTCGATACGCCGTCGCCGCGGCTTCGGCGTACGGTGGTCCTGGTGAGGAGGATAGATGTCGCGACGCCGTGAACGGCCCGACGAAACCGTCATCTCGGTGACGAGTGCGCAGCCCGGCCGGTCCGAGGACCTGGAGGGGCGGATCGCGCGGTACGCCTGGATGATGTCGATCCGGATCGTCTGCTTCGTGCTGGCCGTGCTGACTCCATCGCCCTGGCGCTGGGGGTTCATGGTCGCGGCCATCCTCCTGCCCTCGGTGGCCGTCGTACTGGCCAACGCGCGACGCACCACGAAGGTGTCCAGTGCCGACGCCTACATCGCGCCGCCCCGCGCTGAACTGGGCTCGCAGGACGACACCGAAAAGTGATCTGCGCCGGGACTGGATTCTCACATCCGATCCGTGTCAGAATCTCCCGCGTGCTCTGAAGTTCACGGATGAAATTCAGGGACTTGATGCGGCGTCGGACGGCTCCCCCCGTGGCTGTCCGACGTCGCTTCATTTTCCCCAGGCTATTGATTATTGAGAGGTCAGGAACAATTGCCTGGCGACTCGGTAATAGGTTCGGGAGTTGCCCGCGATGAAGAATGAGGATCTGCCGTCCGTCTGCTCTGCAAGGGGATGCGGCAAGCCGGCGCAGTGGGCGCTGTTGTGGAACAACCCGAAGATCCACACTCCCGACCGGCGGAAGACCTGGCTCGCCTGTGACGAGCACAAGGAGAGCCTGTCCGACTTCCTGGCCCGGCGTTCTTTCTTACGCGAAGTCGAGCCATTCACCGGCTGAACAGTTCCCGCGTTACAGCCGAAAAGGTAAATTTCCTGTTGCGCTTCAGCCGCCGATGGCCGACATCGGCCGGACCGGTTGGAGGAACGCCGGGTCGGCGATGCCATGGCCGGGGAGTTTGCCCGCCATTGCCCGGCGCCAGCTCTCCGCCAACTCCTTGTCATCGGCACCGGCCCGCAGAGCGGTCCGCAGGTCCGACTCCTTGCGGGCGAACAGACAGTCCCGTACCTGACCGTCGGCGGTCAGCCGGACCCGGTCGCAATCGCCGCAGAACGGCCGTGTCACCGAGGCGATGATGCCGACGGTCTGCGGACCGCCTCGAACGGTGAACGACTCGGCCGGTGCACTGCCCCGGGTCGCCGCGTCGGTCGGCGCGAGCTCGAAGCGTTCGCTGAGCATCTCGAGGATCTCGTCGGCGGTGATCATGGTGTCCCGGCTCCAGCCGTGCTGCGCGTCCAGCGGCATCTGCTCGATGAAGCGCAGTTCGTAGCCGCGGTCCAGGCAGAACTGCAGCAACTCGGCCGCCTCGCCGTCGTTCACCCCGCGCATCAGCACGGCGTTCACCTTCACCGGGGTCAGCCCTGCCTGCTGCGCGGCCTCCAGTCCGGCGACCACGTCCTTCAGCCGGTCCCGGCGGGTCAGCTGGAGGAAGGTCTCCTGCCGGATGGTGTCCAAGCTCACGTTCACCCGGTCCAGCCCTGCGTCGCGGAGCGCCTGGGCCTGACGGGCCAGCCCGATGCCGTTGGTGGTCAGGGACACCTGGGGGCGGGGGTTCAGTTGCGTAGTACGGGCGACGATGTCGACCAGGCCGCGGCGGAGGAGGGGCTCGCCGCCGGTGAAGCGGATCTCGTCCACGTTCAGGTGGGTGACGGCCACGGAGACGAGCCGGACCACCTCGTCGTCGGTGAGCAGCTCGGGCTTCGCGAGCCAGTCCAGGCCCTCTTCGGGCATGCAGTACGTGCACCGGAGGTTGCACCGATCGGTCAGGGAGACCCTGAGGTCGGTGGCAACCCGGCCGTAGGCATCAGCCAGGCCCAGGGGCGTCGTACCAGTTGCTCTCATCCGGTCCAGCCTACGCGGCCGGGATGGGCGGGGCAGATGTGTTTCAGGTCATGGCTTAAGTTCAAGGGGTGCGTCGCTTGCTGAACCCCCGGTGGATCACCACCGCGCTGGTGATCCTGGTCCTGGCCGGGGTCTGTGTCGAGCTCGGCCGGTGGCAGCTGCACCGGCTGGACGAACGCAAGGCGCGCAACGAGGTCACCCGCACGAACCTGGCCGCTCCCGCGGCCCCGCTGACCGAGGTCGTCGGGCCACAGCGCGTGGTCGGCGACGCACACGACTGGCGTACTGCGGTGGTCACCGGGACGTATGACCCCAGCAAGCAGGTGGTGATGCGGTACCGGAACGTCAGCGACCGGCCGGGCTTCGAGATCGTCACGCCGTTGCTGCTTGCCGACGGGACGGCGGTCCTGGTCGATCGTGGTTTCCTCCCGCGCCAGGGGGCCGAGCTGGCGCCTGGCAACGTCCCGGCTGCGCCGACCGGAGAGGTTACAGTGACGGGCCGCCTGCGCCGCAGCGAGCGCGGCGGCCACACCAGCGGCGGCACCCCGGTCGACGGGACCGCGCGGCTCATCAACGGACCGGAGTTCGGGTCGGCCCTGGGACTCAACCTGTACGACGGGTACCTGACCGTGGATCATCAGGAGCCGGCGGCTGATCCCGCCTTCGGTGCGTTCCCTGGGCCGGAGATCGACGACGGGCCGCACTTCTTCTACGCCCTGCAGTGGTTCTTCTTCGCCCTCCTGGCCATCGGCGGCCTGGTCTACTTCTCCCGCCAGGACATCCAAGGCAACAAACCAGCGGACGGCGCACTGGCCGGCGACGGCGAGAGCGGTGGCGGTGGTGGGACGGGCGGTGGGGCCGAGGCCGAGGCCGAACCTGTCGCAGCCGGAGCGTCAGATCGAGGACCACGCACCGACCACGGACCAACAGACGGCGACGCCGGTCTCGCCTGACAAGTTGCTGGTTGCCCTACGCAACGACGGTGCGCTTGCCCTTGGCTACCAAACGTCGGCGTGTCGGACGATCCGAGGTGGGCAGGCCCGTGACGACGGAGCGGGGAGCCTTACGGGGCTGAGATTTGTGTCCGGTGGTTGAGATCACGTCGGCCTCTCGCGGTGCGCGCGGCAGCGAGACAGGGCGCGGTACGGCAGGATGGTGGGCGTGGACCTCGGACTTCGCGATCGCACCTATATCGTCACCGGCGCCAGCGGCGGACTCGGCTTCGCCACGGCGAAAGCCCTCGCCGACGAAGGCGCGCGGCTGGTGATCTCCAGCCGGAACGAGGAGTCGATCGCCCGCGCGGCCGCCGAACTCGGCGGGAACGTCGTCGGCATCCCGGTGGACAACGCCGACCCGGAGAGCGCGGAGCGGCTGGCCGCGACCGCGATCGCCAAGTGGGGCGCCCTGCACGGCGCCCTGATCAGCGTCGGCGGCCCGCGGCCCGGCACCGCGCTGGACACCGACGAGGACGACTGGCGAGCCGCCTTCGACAGCGTGTTCCTGGGCGGGCTGCGGATCGCCCGCTCGGTCGCCCGGGCCGGTTCGGACGGGACGTCGATCGCCTTCGTGCTGTCGTCGTCGGTGCGGTCGCCGATCCCCGGCCTGGCGATCTCCAACGGCCTGCGCCCGGGGCTCGCGATGGTCGCGAAGACCCTGGCCGACGAGCTCGGCCCGAACGGGGTCCGGGTGAACGGACTACTCCCGGGCCGAATCGCCACCGACCGGCTGAAGGAACTCGACTCGAAGGGCGGCGATCCCGAGGCAGCCCGCCGCGCCTCGGAGAAGACCATCCCGCTGCGGCGCTACGGCAAACCCGAGGAGTTCGGCCGGGTCGCCGCGTTCATCCTGTCGCCGGTCGCCTCCTACATCACCGGCTCCATGATCCCCGTTGACGGCGGCGTCCTCCGCACCCTCTGACGGTCAATCCTTGGGGCGGTCGCGGTCTTTCGACGGCTGGACGCGCTTCGGTTCGCCCGGCATCTTCGGATATTCGGGGGGATAAGGCATATCCCCTTCGCCCAGGTCGCGTTCGTGTTTGGCCGACAGTTCCAGCAGTGATTCCAGCGAGAACGCCTTCTCCCCCACCGCGGCATGCAGATCGCCCACCTCGGCGAATCGCGCCGGCATGGTGAGCACGTCGAAATCATCTGGTACGACGTCCGCGACCTCCTCCCACCGCAGCGGAGCCGAAACCCGGGCCCGCGCATTCGGCCGGACCGAATAAGCCGAGGCGATGGTGCGATCCCGCGCCATCTGGTTGTAGTCGATGAAGACCCGCTCGCCGCGTTCTTCCTTCCACCAGTTCACCGTCACCTGCTCCGGCATCCGCCGCGACAACTCCCGGCCGGCGGCGATCACCGCGCGCCGGGCTTCCACGAAGGTCCAGCGCGGCTCGATCGGCACGTACACGTGCAGGCCGCGGCCACCCGAGGTCTTCGGGAACCCTTCGAGGCCATGCTCAGCCAGCAGCTCACGCAGTAGTGGGGCGACCGTGGCCGCGCTCTTGAAGTCGGTGCCGGGCTGGGGGTCGAGATCGATCCTCAGCTGGTCCGGCGAGTCCAGCTCCGGGCGGCGGACCGGCCAGGGGTGGAAGGTGAGGGTGCCGAGGTTCGCCGCCCAGGCGACGACGGCCAGCTCGGTCGGGCAGACCTCGTCCGCCGGACGGCCGCTGGGGAAGGTGATGGTGGCCGTCTCGACCCAGTCGGGTGCGCCCTTGGCGACCCGCTTCTGGTAGAAGGCGTCGCCCTTGTTGTCCATCCGGGTGGACAGCTTGGCGCCCTCGAACCAGCCGCCCGGCCAGCGCTCCAGGGTGGTCGGCCGGTCCCGGAGCGCGCCCAGGATCCCGTCCCCGACCGCGACGAAGTAGTTCACGATGTCCAGCTTGGTCAGGCCGCGGTCGGCGAAGTACGGCTTGTCGGGATTGCTCACCCGGACCGTCCGCCCCGCGATCTCCAGCTCGATTGCCTTGGTCGCCGCCATGTCCGCGACCGTACCGCCCGGCACGGACCAAAACTTCCCGCCCCGCACGGAAAGCGATCTTTCCCGACCACTGGCCACCCTGGGTGACTGGGCGGTAACGTTCCAGCACCTCGTTCCTGGGGCGTGAGGCCCCCGGGACACTCTTGAAGGAGCGCGAGGATGAACAAATCCGCCCTGCTCGCCGCTGCCACCGCAGTGGCGACCGCAACCGCCCTAGGGCTGACCGGAGCCACCACGGCCACCGGTGCGCCTGAGGCAGATCCCGCCCCGACCCCCACCGCCGCGGTCGCCCGGGCCAAGGCCGCGATCACCGAGAACCTCGGCGTACTCCGCGCCACCGGTGCCGACGCATTCGCCGTGCGGGACGTCATCGTCGATGCCGACGGCACCAACCATGTCCGGATGGACCGCAGCATCGGAGGCCTTCCCGTCCTCGGCGGCGATGTCGTCGTGCACCAGAACAAGGACGGAGGCTTCAAGGGTGCGAGCCTCACCCTGAACCAGTCCGCGAACGTCGGCCGCACGCCCAAGGTCAGCGTCGCCACCGCCACCGGCAAGGCACTGAGCGGCGGCTACAAGGCCGAAGGCAAGCCGTCCCTGGTAATCGAGGCCCGCAAGGGCGCGCCACGACTCGCCTACCTGGTCACGACCGCCGGTACCCAGGCCGATGGGACACCGAGCCGCGTGACCACCACGGTCGACGCGCTGACGGGCGCCAAGCTGCTGAGCGAGCAGCACATCGAGACGGTGACCGGTGACGGCAAGAGCCTCTACAGCGGCACCGTGCCGCTGGACACCACCACGGCGACCGGCGGCTTCACCCTGACCGACCCCGCGCGTGGTGGCGGGGCGACGCTCGACGCGCAGAACAAGACGGACTCGATCCTTTGTCAGCTCCTCGGCCTCGGGTGCCCGGTGCCGGTCAAGTTCACCGACGCCGACAATCACTGGGGCACCGGGACCACCGCCGACCGGGCTTCGGCCGCAGTGGACGCGCACTACGGCGCCGCGCTGACGTTCGACTACTACAAGACCAACCACGGCCGGAACGGAATCTTCAACGACGGCAAGGGCGTCCCGAGCCGGGTGCACTACGGCACCAACTACGTCAACGCCTTCTGGGACGGCAAGCAGATGACGTACGGCGACGGTGACGGTGTGGTCGCCGGCCCGCTGGTCTCCGCCGACGTGGCCGGTCACGAGATGTCCCACGGCGTCACCACCGCCACCGCGAACCTGACCTACTCCGGCGAGTCGGGCGGCCTGAACGAGGCGACCAGCGACATCTTCGGCACCTTCGTGGAGTTCTCCGCCAACAACGCGAACGATCCGGGTGACTACTACATCGGCGAGGAGATCATGAAGGACCGCCCGGCGCTGCGGTTCATGGACAAGCCGAGTAAGGACGGCAACTCCAAGGACTGCTGGTACTCGGGCATCGGCAGCATCGACGTGCACTACTCGTCCGGGCCCGCGAACCACTTCGCCTACCTGCTGTCCGAGGGCAGCGGCGCCAGGACCATCGGCGGCCTGCCGCACGACTCCGCCACCTGCAACGGGACCACGGTGAGCGGTATCGGCAACGCCAAGGTCGGCAAGATCTGGTACCGCGCACTGACCACCTACATGACCACCGGCACCACCTACGCGCAGGCCCGCACCGCGACGTTGAACGCGGCCACCGACCTGTACGGCGCGGCCAGCGCCGAGCGCACTGCCGTGGCGGCCGCCTGGTCCGCCGTCAGTGTCAACTGATTGATTGAACTTCGCCGGTCCTGTCCCACTGGGGCGGGCAGGACCGGCGATCCGTTGATCAACCCGGTCGCCGGTCTTACTGTCAGGAGATGGGTGGGGAACCCGGCGCGAGGTCCAGCCTGCGCGAGGCCAGACCTCTGTTGCTCGTCGTCGATGCGGATCCGCAGGACCTGGACCGGACCGAGACCGAGCTCGAACGAAGTTTCGGCGTCGACTTCAGGGTCCGCGGCGAACTCACCGCGTCGGCAGCCCTGGACTGCCTCCGGCTCGCCCACGACCTCGGCCAGCGGGTCGCCGTGGTGCTGGTCGACCACACCCTCGCGACCGAGCAGCGAGCCGGGATCCTCGACCTGGCCAGGACCCTGCATCCCGACGCACGTCGTGCCCTGCTGATCGAGTGGGGCGCCTGGGCCAAGCGGGACACCGCCGCCGCGATCCTGTCGGCGATGTCCGTCGGAGACATCAACTACTACGTGCTGAAGCCGTGGATCGCGCACGACGAACTGTTCCACCGCACTGTCGCGGAGTTCATCCAGGAGTGGTCGCGCAACGAGGTCGCGAACCTGCGCGAGGTCGTGGTCATCGCCGACGACCGATCGGCCCGTGGGCATGAAATCCGCAGTCTGCTGGCCCGGAACGGGATTCCGAGTGCCTTCCGGGCGAGCGGCTCGGACCTGGCAGACGCCGTACTGCGCTGGACCGGTGAGCCGGATCCCGGTGATGGCGTGCTGGTGTGGATGCCGGCGGTCGGGGGCGCCGTACTGCACGATCCGACCAACGCCGAGATCGCCGAAGCCTGGGGGGTTCCGACGACGCTTGCGGACCGCGAAGGCGAGTTCGACGTACTGGTGATCGGAGCCGGGCCCGGTGGACTGGCAGCCGCCGTGTACGCATCGTCCGAAGGCCTGCGGACCCTCGTCGTGGAACGGGAGTCGATCGGCGGGCAGGCCGGTACGAGTTCGCTGATCCGGAACTACCTGGGCTTCTCCCGCGGGATCAGCGGCTCGGAACTCGCTCAACGTGGTTACCAGCAGGCGTGGGTGTTCGGGGCACACTTCGTTCTGATGCGCGAGATCGTCGCGCTCGAACAGCGCGGTGACCGCTTCCACGCCGAGATCGGCGAGATCGGCGAGGTAACGACCAGGGCTGTCGTGCTGGCCACCGGGGTCTCGTACCGCCGACTGGGCGTCCCGGCGCTGGAGGCGCTCGCGGGAGCCGGCGTGTACTACGGCGCCAGCGTCTCGGAAGCCCACGGCCTGACCGGGCTCGACGCCTGCGTGGTCGGCGGCGGCAACTCCGCCGGGCAGGCCGTGCTCCACCTGGCTCGCTACTGCCGCCGGGTCACGCTGGTGATCCGTGCGGCCGACCTCGCCGCGAGCATGTCGAAGTACCTGATCGACGCCATCGAGGCGACGGACAATGTGACACTGCGACCGTCCAGCGAGATCGTCGACGGTGGCGGTGACGGGCGGCTCCAGGCCATCACGCTGCGAGACCGTCAGACGGGCGTCGAGGAATCGCTCCCGGTCGACGGCCTGTTCGTGATGATCGGCGCGGTACCAGGCACGGACTGGCTGCCGGACGACACCGCGCGGGACAAGCATGGCTTCGTGCTGGCCGGATCCGACGCCGGTGCCGACCCTCGCTGGGTCGGGCCCAGGCCCCCTCAACCGTTCGAGACGACGATCCCCGGGCTCTTCGCCATCGGCGACGTCCGTTCCGGCTCGGTCAAGCGCGTCGCCTCCGCTGTCGGCGAGGGCTCGGTGGTGGTCTCTCAGGTCCACACGTATCTGAAGGCACCCGATGCCTGAGCGACGGTTCGTGTACTCGCAGGGGATGCTCATCGCCACCGCACTGGTCCTCCTGGTGCCGGTCGCGGGCCTGGTCCTGTTGCTCCGCGAGCCACGGCTGGACGTGCACTGGGAACACCACCCGTCGCACTTCTGGTTGGTGCTGCTCACCGCGGGACTCAGCGCGGTACTGGCTCATGGCACGGGTGCCGCGGCGTTGCGGCGAGGGGATCCGCGGGTGCTGCTGGTCGCGCTCGCGTTCCTCGCCGCGGCCGGTTTTCTGGGGCTGCACGCATTGGCGACGCCGGGGGTGCTGCTCGACACGCCCAACGTCGGATTCGTGCTCGCGACACCGGTCGGAATCGCGCTCGGCTCGGTCTTCGCCTTCCTCTCCAGTCTGAAGCTGTCCGGCGGCCGGGCGATGCGTTGGGGGCGCTGGTTGCGGGCCGGGCTGCTCGGCCTGATGGTGCTGTGGGCGATTGCCTCGGTCGCGCGGCTGCCTCCGTTGCACAGCACCACGGTTCCCGAGGTCGCCGACGGAATCCTCACCACCCTCGCGGTGCCTACCATCGCGCTGTACGGCGTCGCGGCTGTCCGCTACCTGCTGCTGTGGCGGCAGCGACCGTCGTTGATGCTGCTCTCGATGATCGCCGCGTTCGTCCTGCTGGCCGAGGCGATGGTGGCGCTGGTCTACGCCCGCAACTGGGCTCTGTCGTGGTGGGAGTGGCACCTGCTCCTGCTTGCCGCCTTCGTTCTGGTGGTGGGCGGTGTGCGGATCCAGTGGTACGAGGAGCGGTACTCGGATCTCTACGTCGCCGACACCGTCTCGGGACGCCGGGACCTGAGCGTGCTGTTCGCGGACCTGCAGGGCTTCACCACGTTCTCCGAGAACCACGAGCCCGGCGAGGTCACCGCGATGCTCAACACGTTCTTCGAGGTCGTGGTGCCACCGGTGGTCCGGCGGCACGGCGGCGAGGTGGACCGGATCATCGGTGACGCGCTGATGGTCACCTTCAACAAGCGCGGGGACCAGCCCGACCACGCGGCCCGGGCAGCCGCGGCCGGGCTTGCCCTGCAGGAAGCCGCGGCCGCCGTCCAGGCCGCCAACCCCGGCTGGCCGCGGTTCAGGGTCGGCATCAACAGTGGGGTCGCTTCGGTCAGCCTCCTCGGTACCGAGGGCGGGCGGACGCACACGGTGATCGGCGACACGGTGAACGTCGCGTCCCGGATCGAGGGCAAGGCACCGGGAGGCGGCGTCGCCATCGGCCCCGGCACCTTGGCGCTGCTCCCCGGCGCCGTCACCGAGTCCCTCGGGCTGCTCGACCTGAAAGGTAAGGCCGAGCCCCTGGAGGTCTACCACCTGCTGGCCCTGCACCCCGATCCCGACAGCCGAGCCGCCCACCCGTAGGCGGGCGCGACGAAGGATCACCCCTGCCTTCGGCACTCACAGCCGCTGTTCATGTGCTGGGCCTTGGCGCGGCCATCACGGGGTGTGAGAATCCGCCCCATGTCTGCCCAGAACCGATCACGGCGCCGACTCGGCGCCCTCGTGATCACCTCCAGTCTCGTTGTATCCGGCGTCGCCGCGATCGCGGCCGTTCCGGCACTCGCTGCCTCCTCCACCGTGGTCATCACCGAGGTGTACGGCGGCGGCGGCAACTCCGGCGCTCCCTTCGCGAACGACTTCATCGAGCTGACGAACAACAGCAGCTCACCGGTCGACCTGACCGGCTGGTCGATCCAGTACGCGTCCTCCGCCGGCACCTCCTGGGCGAACAAGATCACCCTGACCGGATCGATCGCCCCGGGTGGCGTCTACCTCGCCCAGGGCGCGTCCGGCGGAGCCAACGGCCAGCCGCTGCCGGCCCCCGATGCCACCGGCAGTGTGAACATGTCCGCCGCCTCCGGCAAGGTCGCCCTGGTCACCTCCACCACCAGCCTCACCTGTACTACGGGCTGCGCCACGGCCGCCGGCGTCGTCGACTTCGTCGGATACGGAGCCGCCAACGACGCGGAGACCAGCCCGGCGCCGGGTCTCACGAACACCACCTCCGCCACCCGCAAGGTCCCGACCGAGGACGCCGACAACAACGCCGCCGAGTTCGAGGCGGTCAACCCGTCGCCGAAGACGCTGACGACGACTCCCCCGCCCGGACCGCCGGTGGACGCCAAGATCCACGACATCCAGGGCGCGGCGCACCTGTCCCCGCTGGCCGGCAAGCTCGTCGGCAACGTCACCGGCGTGGTGACCGCGAAGAGCACCAACGGCTTCTGGTTCCAAGACACCCAGCCGGACACCGACCCGGCGACGAGCGAAGGCGTCTTCGTCTTCACCAGTTCGGCCCCGACAGTCGCCGTCGGTGACGCCGTGACGGTGGAAGGCATGGTCGCCGAGTTCCGCCCTGGCGGGGCGGGTGGCACCGACAACCTGACCACCACGGAGATCACCAACCCGAAGATCACCGTGACCGGCACCGCGCCCGTGCCGGCCCCGACGATCGTCGGCCCAGGTGGCCGCGTACCACCCTCGACCGTGATCGACGACGACTCCACCGGTGACGTCGAGACCACCGGCACCTTCCAGCCGGCCACCGACGGTCTGGACTTCTGGGAGTCGCTGGAAGGCATGTGGCTGGGCATCAACCAGCCCGAGGTCACCGGTCCGCCCACGTCCTTCCGCGAACTCTCCGTCGTACCGGCCGGATCCGGGGTCCGGACGATCCGCGGTGGCATCGTGATCCAGAAGACGGACAGCAACCCCGAGCGGGTGCTGCTGGACGACCTGCTCGCCCCGATTCCCGACGCCAAGACCGGGGACAAGCTCGCCGGGGTCGTGACCGGCGTCCTGGACTACTCGTTCGGCAACTTCAAGTACCTCGTCACGCAGACCCCGACGGTGATCGACGGCAAGGTCCAGCGGGAGAAGACCACGCCCTCCTCTCTGCTGCAGGTCTCGGTCGCGACGTTCAACGTGGAGAACCTGGACCCGACCGACGGCGACGCCAAGTTCGACGGGCTGGCTCAGGCGGTGGTGAAGAACCTCGCCTCACCAGACATCCTCGGCCTGGAGGAGGTGCAGGACAATGATGGCGCACTGAACTCAGGCAGCACTGGCGCTGACCTCACCCTGAACACCCTCGCGGCCGCGATCCGCAAGGCCGGCGGCCCGAAGTACGCGTGGCGCCAGATCGACCCCGTCGACGGCGCCGAGGGCGGCGAACCGGGCGGCAACATCCGGGTCGCGTTCATGTACCGCACCGACCGGCCGGTCAAGTTCGTCGACCGCGCGGGCGGAGGCACGACCACCCCCACCACCGTCGTCACCGACAAGTACGGCAAGGTCCACCTGAGCTCCTCGCCGGGCCGCATCGACCCGGCCAACCCGGCGTGGGCCGCTTCCCGCGTCCCGCTGGTGGGCGAGTTCACCTGGTTCGGCCAGAGCCTGTTCGTGGTGGTCAACCACTTCAGCTCCAAGGGTGGCGACGATCCGCTCTGGGGCCGGACGCAGCCGCCGGTACAGACCACAGCGGCAAAGCGTCACCAGCAGGCCGTGGCAGTGCGGACCTTCGCGGACCAGATCCTGGCCAAGGACCGGGGCGCGAACCTGATCGTGCTGGGTGACATCAACGACTTCGATTTCAGCCAGACGACCGACATCCTGGTCGGTTCCGGCAAGACCTCGCTGATCGACCTGCCGCGGACCCTGCCGGCCTCGCAGCGGTACAGCTACGTGTTCGAGGGGAACAGCCAGATCCTGGACCAGATCCTGATGTCGAAGAACCTGCAGCCGGCCTCGCAGTACGACATCGTGCACATGAACGCCGAGTTCCCCGACCAGATCAGCGATCACGACCCGCAGGTCGTCCGGGTGATCCCGCTGCCGTCCTGGTACCGGTGATCACGGCCCGCTTACGGGCGGGGGCCCGGGCGGGGTTTCGCTTGTCAAGGCGCCGATAATGGAGAGGAGCCGGATTCTGTGGAGTCCGGCTCCTCGACTGAGGAGGTCTTGCAAGTGACGGATAGCACCAAGCAGTACGCAGTACAGAAGTCTGACGACCAGTGGCGGGCGGAGCTGTCGCCGGCCGAGTTCCAGGTACTGCGCAAGGCGGGCACCGAGCGGCCCTTCACCGGCGAATACACCGACACCAAGACCGTCGGGGTCTACCGGTGCAAGGCGTGTAACGCGGAACTGTTCCGCAGCGAGACGAAGTTCGACTCGCACTGCGGCTGGCCGTCGTTCTTCGCGCCGCTGGCGGAGGACCGGGTGGAGTACATCGAGGACCACGACCTCGGCATGAAGCGCGTCGAGGTCCGCTGCGCCAACTGCGGCTCCCACCTCGGCCACGTCTTCGAGGGCGAGGGCTACGGCACCCCGACCGACCTCCGCTACTGCATCAACTCCGTCAGCCTGTCCCTGACCCCGGCGGAGTAAGCGCCTCCACGCGTTCGTGCAGGGCGGCGCCGTACCGGGCGTACTCCTTCCTCAGCCGGCCGAGTGCCGGGATGAGTTCGGCAGCAGCGGCGCCGGAGAACTCCTCGGAGTCGGTGAACTCGGTGGTGCCGTCCGGCTGGGGGGTGAGCACGAAGGAGTGCCTGCCGAGGATCGCGGCCAGCGATCCGCCCTCCCAGACCAGCCGACGGGGGGCCTCCACCTCGACGATCCTCATGGTGACGTCCTGCTCAGGGGCGTCACCGCCCGCTACGCGGCCGGGAATCTCCGCCCCGACCACGACCTGTTCGGGCTTCGCGTCAAGAGAGAGAACCGGGTGCCACTGCGCGTACTGGTCGAACGCCACGAGCACGCGCCATACATCCTCCACCGGAGCGGAGATCCTGGTCACCGCTGTGACAACAGGGCCTTCCCCGGTGCCGGTCTCGGCGTTCACGGCACCAGCACGATCCGGCCGCGCTGGCCGCCCCGGGCCAGCTGGGCGTGGGCTTCGGCTGCCTGAGACAGGTTGTAGATCTGAGCGACCCGCGGCGTCAGTACTCCAACCTCGGCGAGCGCGGAGAGATATGAGAGCCGGGTCGCGTCAGGGCCGGCAGCGATGTGCCGCACCACCACGCCCCGCTGCGGGGCCGGCAGCACGTCTCCCCTCACGCTCACGAAGATGCCGCCGTCACGGACAGCCGCCAGCGCAGAGGCACCCAGCGCCGCCGCGTCGAGCGCGCCGTCCACGCCCTCCGGCACGAACCGGCGCACCGCCTCACCCAGCTCGTCGTCGCGCGACACGAACCAGGTGGCGCCACGACCGCGGAGGAACTCCTCGTCCTCAAGCCTTCCCTGCGCCACGACCCGCACCCCACGCGTCCGGGCCAACTCGACGGCGTAACCGCCGACGGCCCCGGCGGCACCCGTGACGAGCAAGGTGTCGCGGGGGCGTAGCGGGAGCTGGTCCAGCGCCAGTGAGGCGGTCATCGCGTTGAGCGGGATCGTCGCCGCGAGCGTCAGGTCCATCCCCTGCGGGGCGGGGGCGATGGAGTTGACGTCGGTCACCAGGTATTCGGCCTGGGCCTTCGTCCGGCGCAGCACGGGGGCATCGAACGCGATCACCGGGGTTCCGACCACCACGGTGGCACCCGGACCGACCGCATCGATCGTCCCGGCAGCGTCCAGACCGAGACCGGTGTGGTCGACCTCCTCCAACGGTTTGAAGATCCCGGCCCAGACTGCGGCGTCCGCGGGATTGAGCGCGGCAGCCGCGACCTTGATACGGACCTCGAAGGGACCTGGCTCCGGCAGGGGGACCTCCAACACCTCGACAGCCTCGGGTCCGCCGACCTTCCTCACGACCGCTGCGCGCATGACGTTGTTCTCCCTTGGCTATCCGAAACGCTGTGAACGCTACGAACGCTAGGCGCGTTACGATCAATCAGTAAGTAGGCACCTCAAAGTGCGTTACTCTCCGTGGCTACTGGTCGGACTTCAGGGTGTCGTAGCGTGCTCGCGCCCCGTCGACCTCGTCGGTCTTGTCGGCGGCCCAGTCGCGCACCTGGGACAGCAGGCCGTACAAGCCTTGCCCGAGCGGGGTCAACTCGTAGTCGACACGGACGGGCACGGTCGGTGTGACCGTCCGCTTCACCATGCCGTCGCGCTCGAGCATGCGCAGGGTCTGGGTCAGCATCTTCTGGCTGACGCCCGGGATCTCCCGGCTGATCTGGCTGTAGCGCATCGCCTCGCCGAATTGCCCGAGGGTGCACATCGTCAGACTGACCCACCGGTTGCTGATCGTCGAGAGCAACGCCACCGCGGGACAGTCATGCATGTAGGCCTCGTACGTGCCGGGCTCGATCTGGCGCGCCGGCTTCGCGGTGGTGGTCATCCGTCTCTCCCGTCAGGAGCCCAACGCACCAAAGTGCGCCTACTTCCGAATCGATCGTAACCCACCAACCGTTGGAGCAGAGCCGCGCTCGAACACGATCAGATCGGGGTGGCGAGGGCTACTGGGTTGCGGTCGGGGTCGAGGACGTAGGCCTGGCGTTCGCCCCAGGGCATGTTGGCGGGTTCCTGGAGTACTTCGTAGCCGGCTGCGCGGAAGGTTTCCACCTCGGCTCCGACGTCGTCGACGTACACGAAGAGTTCGAACCGTGGCGCGGTGCCGACGGTGATGCCGAGTTGGGCCTCGGGCCAGCTGGTGTCGGCGATGCCGAGGGACGAGTCGCCCCGCTCGAGGCCGACGTAGTGCGGGTCGCCTTCGAGCGGGAACTGGTAGACCGACTTGTAGCCGAGCAATGCGTAGAACTCCACTGCTCGCCGCACGCTGCTCACGTAGAGCACCGGGAATGCCTTGCGCTGCATCCGATCAGGCCAGGTTCGCGACCAGGTCGCTGAGCTCGGTCCGCTTGCCCGTGTAGAACGGGACTTCCTCACGGACATGCCGCCGGGCCGTGGACGCGCGCAGGTCGCGCATCAGGTCGACCATGCGGTGCAGCTCGTCGGCCTCGAACGCCAGCATCCACTCGTAGTCGCCGAGCGCGAACGAAGCCACCGTGTTCGCCCGTACGTCGGGGTAACTGCGCGCCATCTTGCCGTGCTCGGCCAGCATGAACCGGCGCTCCTCGTCCGGCAGCAGGTACCACTCGTACGACCGCACGAACGGGTAGACACAGACGTAGGCCCGCGCCTCCTCGTCCGCCAGGAACGCGGGGATGTGGCTCTTGTTGAACTCGGCCGGCCGGTGCAGCGCGAACTGCGACCAGATCGGCGCGAGATGCCTGCCCACCCCCGAACGCCGCAGCGCGTGGTACGCCTTCTGCAGCGCGTCCGAGGTCGGCGCGTGCCACCAGACCATGAAGTCGGCGTCCGCACGGAACCCCTCGACGTCGTACCAGCCGCGGATCACCACGTCATCGGCCGCGAGCTTGCCGACGAGGTCTGCCAGCTCAGCGGCCAGCTCCGCCCGGTCCGCATCACCCAGCGGCGTCTGCACCTTGAAGACGGACCACATCGTGTAGCGGATGACGTTGTTCAGCTCCCGCGCCTTGGGCTTGGCGGGCTGGCTGCTGTCGGGCTGCGGGTCGGCTGGCGTCTCGGTCACGATTCCATTGTCGCCAATGCATCCAGGTGAGCCTGCACCCGGGTTGCCGCCTTGCTGCCCGAGGCGACGCAAGCAGCGATCCCCACACCCCTGTACGCCGCGCCGCAGACCGCCAGCCCGGGTTGTTCCGCTATAGCGGCCTCCACCCGGTCTATCCGACCTAGATGACCCACCGCGTACTGCGGAAGTCCCCCGCCCCAACGTGTTACCAGCGAGCCGACTACTGGTGCCTCCAAGCCGACAGCCTTGCGTAGATCGGCAGCGGCGAGTGCGACTAGCTCCTCATCGGACCGCTGGAGCACGTACTCCTCACCGAGTCGCCCGACCGAGCAGCGCAGTACTGCAAGATCTCCCCCGGCTTCGGCGGTCCACTGCCACTTGGCGTGCGAGTAGGTCGAGGCCTTGATGGTCCGGCCTTCGACACTTGGTACTAGGAAGCCCGAGCCGGTGGCAGCCGCGGGCCAATCTTGTTTGCGCACTGCGAGGGTGACGATCGCCATGCTTGCGTAGTCGATCGTGGCGAGCTCGGTGGATGCGGCCGGGACCAGGTCGGCCAGCATCCGTGCGGCTGGGGTCGCCGGGGTCGCGATGATGACGGCATCGGCTTGCTCGAGGCGCGGGGCTGGTACGGGTCCTGTCTCCAGGTCGTAACCACCCGGGCGACGGCTGATTCGCCGTACGGTCGTGTTGCGGCGGATCTCGACGCCGCGAGCGGTCAGGTCTGCTTCCAAGGCGGAGATGAGGCGGTTGATGCCGCCGCGGATGCCGGCGAAGACGGGGACGCCGTCCGCGGCGCGGCGCTGGCCGGCTTCGCGGAGCTCGGCCGTTGCGGCGAGAAGGGTGGGCGCGGTGCGGAGCTTGGCGTACAGCTCGGGTACTGCGGCCGCGAGGGAGATCTCGTCGGCGCGGCCGGCGTAGACACCGCCGAGCAGAGGGTCGATCAGCTTGTCGGTGACGGCGGAACCCATGCGCTCGGCAACGAACCGGCCGATCGCGACGTCTTCGGTGAGGGCGGGTTCGGGCAGGTCGGCTTCGTGGGCGACCTGGTCGGCCGCTTCCTTGCCCAGGACATCGATCGTCGCGGCGGCGTCGACCGGGACGCCCATCACAGTCGGCGGGATCGCGCGGATCCGGTCGCCGATCCACAAACCGGCCGAAGTCGTTGCCGGATGCACCAGATCGTCAGCGAGCCCGACCGCCTTGATCAGGTCGACTGCCTCAGGCCGCCGGGCCAGCACGGCCTCGGCGCCCAGATCACCCGG